>Ga0194116_10001633_pt1 | contig 31260 bp, 27 predicted proteins | sample TA2MahsurfametaG_4_FD_148617 | JGI IMG/M metagenome (GOLD analysis project Ga0194116, IMG submission 148617) | Freshwater microbial communities from Lake Tanganyika, Tanzania - TA2015008 Mahale S9 surface | ecosystem: Environmental > Aquatic > Freshwater > Lake | place: Tanzania: Lake... | reverse complement strand
GGTGTGGGATCCTGGCACCTGCGGTGTGTCCGAGAGCCAGAACGTTCCATGGTCCGCCGCATCGCGATCGAAGCGGTCGCGGCGGTAGAGGATTCCGGTGAATTCGCCGGCGACCGCGCCGTCGTCCCGTCCCGCGCCGACGAAGACGTAATCCGTGAGCGAAGCACGGAGGTCGGCCGCCTGTCCGTGAAGCGCTTCTTGCAAACCGATCACATCCGGTGATTCGTCGCGGATCACGCCGACGATGCGAACGATGCGTTTGCGCCACGCGCGTGCCCCTTCATCGGTCTCGTTTTCATAGCGCACGTTGAAGCTCATCACCGCGAGCTTCGCAGGATCACCGATGCGGTTGGCGTCGTGGCCGTTGGTCGGCGTGGATTCGCGCCGACAGCAGGTGGCGGTCAGCGCGAGCAGTGCCGCGATGAAGAGGGGGATCCGAGGGTTGACCCGATGTCGGTGCATGAAAACGCCGCTCCCGTTTCCGGAAGCGGCGGAGAATCGTCGATCCGTCGGGAAATGTTCAGTTTGCGACCAGCACGTTGATGCGGCGGGAATCCTTGTCGAAGGCCACCTTGCCGTCCACCAGCGCGAAGAGCGTGTGGTCGCGGCCGATGCCGACGCCGGAGCCGGGCAGGAACTTGGTGCCCCGCTGGCGGATGAGGATGTTGCCGGCGATGACGGATTGACCGCCGAATTTCTTCACGCCGAGGCGCTTGCTGCGCGAGTCGCGGCCGTTCTTGACGGAGCCTTGTCCTTTCTTGTGAGCCATGGTCGGAGGAGGGTTCGGATGGGGAACGGGAGCGGATCAGCCCTGGATCGAGGTGATCTCGAGCTTGGTGAGACTGCGGCGGAATCCCTTGGTCTTGTGGAAGCCCTTGCGGCGCTTGAATTTGAAGGCGATGCCTTTGGGTCCGCGGAACTGGCTGAGTACTTTTGCGGTCACCGAGGCGCCATCGACGACCGGGGCGCCGATGCGCACATCGCCGCCTTCCCCAACGAGCAGGGCGTCGAAGCGGATTTCCGAATCCAGGGCGGCATCGAGCTTTTCGACATCGAGCTTGGTGCCTTGTTCGACGCGGTACTGCTTGCCGCCGGTTTTGATGACTGCGTAGGCCATGGCCGTATCGGGTGAGGGGTGGGGTGGGCGCACGCCGGAAATCCGTGCGCGCGGGCCGGGAGGGCATCACGGGCCGACCGAAGGAGCAAGGATTTTTTTTGAAAAAGGCGGAAGAAAAGCCGGATGCGGCAGTGTCTGCCCGCCTCAAGGGCGGGCCGATCGTCGGCGCGGCGGGTCAGAGAATGCTCGGGCAGATGCTCCATCATGACAATTTGTCTGTCCCCATGTGCGGTAGAGGGTGCCACACACCGCCCGACGGATTTCAGCGTTTCAGCGTTTCAGATTTTCAGCATGTACCTTTTCGATGGGAATCCGGCGAATTGTGGACGCGTTACTTGCCACGGGCGGCATGGGGCGTTAGCCAGTGCGGACGATGAGCGAGGTGCCTCCATTGCCGCGGCGGAATCCATCGTGGCGCCGGACGGTGGTGCGGGCGTTGATGGTGAGCGCGGGGGCGCTTGCTATTTTGCTACCAGCTTGGCTACCCAATCGTCCGGAGGTGCCGATTGAGAGCGGCACGGTCGAGTTGTTGCAGGCGGTGTTGTTGGCCGGGTCCGCAGTGGTGATGCTCGGGGCCTTGCCTCACTCGGGGGCCTACCGTCCGGTGTGCCGGGTGCTGGCCTTGGGTTTCGGGGCGGCGTTGTTCGGCGAGATCGAGGATTTTGTTTCGGGCATCCTCGGGTGGAAATTTCCCGAGGCGTGGTTGGTGGGGGTGATGATCCTGCTGGCATTGGTCCAGGCGCTTCGTCATCGCCGGGTGACGGTGCATTTCATCGCCACCTTGGGAAATCATGCCGGTGCGGGATTGATCGCGAGCGCGTTGTTGATTTTGTACGTCTTCAACCGGGTGATTGGCAGCGCGGCATTCTGGCAGGCTGCCTTGGGCGATGCGTTTTCGCCGGGGATTGCGAAGATCTGCCGCGGGTATCTCGAGTTGCTTGCGTGTTATCTGATCTTCATTGGCGCGCTCGGGCTTTCGATCACCTTGGCCCGTCGGCGTGATGTCACGTGAGATTTCGCCGCATGTTTCACATCGTCCTGATCGAACCGGAGATTCCTCACAACGCCGGCGCGGCCGGACGACTGGCGTTGGCGACGGGATCGACGCTTCATCTGGTCGGCCCGCTCGGGTTTTCCCTCGACGACAAGCACGTGCGCCGGACAGGTCTTGATTACTGGAGGGATGTCGATCTGTGCGTTTGGGATTCGTTTGACGCGATGTCGGCGGCGGCGGACGAGGGGACGAGGTTCTGGTATCTGAGCACACGTGCGCGGCGTGCGGTGTGGCAGGCGGATTTTCGTGCGGGGGACCATCTCGTGTTTGGTTGTGAAACCAAGGGCTTGCCCGAAGCGCTGGTGCGCGGGGCCGGCGAGCGGGCCTTGCGGATTCCGATGCGGCCGGACGGCACGCGCAGCTTGAATTTGTCGACCGCGGTGGCAGTGACCTTGTACGAGGCGGTGCGACAGGTCGGACCGGCGTGGTGATGGCGGGAGATGGATCCGGGCGCGTGGAGCGCCGGACTTGTCAAGCGGTGCCGCCAGCTGCGAGAATCCACCCTTGTGGGCCGGATGGGTTGCATCGGGTGCCGCGTTGATCACCGATGAGTCGTCGCCGAAGTCAAGAGATCCGCGGCGGGCGGCGTGCCCTGCTGATGGGCCGTGCCGCCGGATGGCTGGCGCGCATTTGGTGCCGCACGCTACGGGTCGAGGTCGCGGATGAAAGCGGAATGAATCTGCGCGGCCGCGTCGGTGAGCCGGTCGTCATCGCGCTTTGGCACAGTCAGGTGTTCTGTCTGCCGCCAGTGTGGTCGCGCTGGCGTGGCACCAGTGGTCTGGTCGCCTTGGCCAGTGCGAGCAAGGATGGAGCGGTGGTCGAGGGTGCGCTGTCGGTATTCGGCATTCCGGTGGTGCGGGGGTCGTCGTCGCGTCGTGGCGCGACCGCGCTGGTCGCCTTGCGCCGGTGCATGACCCGCGGCTTCTGGCCTTGCATCACGCCCGACGGGCCGCGGGGTCCGCGCCACCGGCTGCAGCCCGGGTTGGTGAAACTCGCGCAGGCGACCGGGGCGGCGATCGTGCATGCGCATCTCGAATGTCCCACCGCATGGCGATTGCCGACATGGGATCGGCTGGTCGTGCCGGTGCCGTTCAGCCGCGTCCGGCTGGTGTTGGGTGGTGCGCTGCGGGTGCCGCGTGTGCTCGACGACGCCGCATTCGAAGCCGAACGCCGGCGGATCGAGCAAATCCTCCTTTCCCAAACCGAAGACGTTTGAGAAACCGATGGCCGTGAGCACTCCACGCATTCTCGACGGCAGGAAGCTTGCCGCCACCGTGCTTGACGAATGCCGCGCGGCCGCCGACCGGCTCGCACAGCAGGGCCTCGTACCGGGGCTTGCGGTCGTCCTCGTCGGCGATGATCCGCCATCGCAGGTCTATGTCGCCTCGAAGGTGCGCACCTGCGGCGAACTCGGATTTCGCTCACAAAAAATCGTGCTTCCGGCTTCGACGAGCCAGCGCGAGTTGATCGGCGTGGTCGATCGACTCAATGCCGATCCCGCGGTGCACGGCATCCTCGTGCAGTCACCGCTTCCGGTGGCCATCGATGCCGGTGAGGTGGTCCGTGCGATCGATCCGCGCAAGGATGTCGATGGCTTTCATCCGGAGAATGTCGCGAAGCTCGCGCTTGAGGATCCGTCGGGATTCGTGCCGTGCACGCCTGCGGGCTGCATGCGGATGATTGCCGCCGCAGGTGTGGTGACGGCTGGCGCGGAGGTGGTGGTGATCGGTCGCAGCAGGATCGTCGGCAAGCCGATGGCGCTGTTGCTGATGGCGCGCGGGGTGGATGCCACGGTGACGGTCGCGCATTCGCGCTCGCGCGACCTTGCCGCGGTTTGCCGCCGTGCCGACATTCTGATTGCCGCGACGGGCAGGCCCGGGATGGTGCGGGCCGACTGGGTCAAGCCTGGTGCGGTGGCGATCGATGTGGGGATCACGCGCGTCGCCGACGCGACCAAGCCGTCCGGTTACCGCCTGTGCGGCGATGTCGCGTACGACGAGGTGGCTCCGCTGTGTTCGGCGATCACTCCGGTGCCCGGTGGGGTGGGGCCGATGACCATCGCGATGCTGATGGCCAACACGCTCGAGGCGGCGCGGCGATTGTCGGGCAAGCACCCGTGACCCGCACGACGACAGGCACGCAGGTCATTCCTCGTCGATCCACTTCGGCGGCACGAGAAAACAGAGCGTGCCGCGGCAAGACGGCGGATGGATCTGCAAGCCGGCGAGCGCGCCTTTCTTGAAGTCGATGTGGTCGGCTTGCGCGCCAATGAGGAAGGCGACGAGTTCACTCAGGCAGGGTTCGTGTCCGACGAGACAGACGCGCTGGAATTCGGCGTATCCCGCAAGTTCGCGCAGCGCGGTTTCCGGTTCCATGCCGCAACCCAGCCATCCTTGGATCACCGGACCGGGCAGCCCGGCCGCCGAGCAGAATTCTTCCGCCGTTTGTCGTGCACGCGCGTACGGGCTGGTGAGCACGATCTCGGGCGGCTTGCCCAGGCTGCGGACCAGATTGCCCGCCTTGCGCGCTTGTTCGCGGCCTTTCTCGACCAGTTCGCGCGCGGTGTCCCCTTCGGGGTTGCGGTCTTCGGCCTTGCCGTGGCGCAGGAGGTAAAGATCCATGAAGCGGGAAAATGATATCGGTTGCGCGATTGACGGAGTCACATCGTCATGCCGCCGTCCACCGCGATCACTTGGCCGGTGATGTAGCGCGCCGCCGGGCTGGCGAGGAAAGCGACGAGATCGGCGATGTCCCGGGTTTCCCCGAGCGTGCCGAGCGGAATGCGTGCGATGATCGACTCCTTCACCGCCTCCGGAAGTTCGTCGGTCATGTCGGTGGTGATGAATCCGGGCGCGACCGCGTTGCAGGTGACGGCGCGTCCGGCGAGTTCGCGGGCGACCGATTTGGTGAAGCCGACGAGGCCTGCCTTGCTTGCGGCGTAGTTTGCCTGACCCGCGTTGCCGATCAGTCCGATCACCGAGGTGATCTGGATGATGCGTGCGTCCTCTGCCTTCATCAGCGGGCGCAGGAAGGCTTTGACGGTGTTGAACGCGCCTTTGAGGTTGGTGTCGACCACCGCGTCCCAGTCCTCCTCTTTCATGCGCATGAGCAATCCGTCGCGGGTGATGCCGGCGTTGTTGACGAGAATGTTCACTGTGCCGAGATCCTCGATGATGGATTTGGCCACCGCCTGCACCGCATCGTGGTCGGCGACATCCACCGCATGGGCGGTGGCGCTGCCCGGATAGGCGGCGTTGATTTCTGCGGCGGCCGCGGCACAGCTTGATTCGCTGCGGCTCAGCACCGCGACCTTCGCTCCGCCGGCGGCGAAGCGGCGTGCGATTTCCTGACCGATGCCCCGGCCACCACCGGTGACCACCGCGACTTTGTTGGCGAAATCCGGCATGGACGAACCCTGCGCGTTGTCCGGCCGATGTGTCAATGCGGGAGGAGGCGCAGCCGACGGACCACTGCGCGCGCAAGCAACCACAGGACTGCGGCAGCCGCCGCGATCACCACCACGACGGCGAGCAGCAACAGCGCGGGCAATGCGACCAGCAGTAGAAGCGGTGAGAGCCCGCGTCGAGCAATGATCGCGCGGCCCGTCGGCATCCGAGCGGGCGGCATCGAATGCGCGGGCACGCTGCGGGCATCGAGCACCTCGACCTCGACCACCTCGGCATCGATCGTCTGATTTCCGGATCGACTGGTCTTCATGACCGTTTGGCGCGGCGACTTGCCGGGCATGCGATGAGCTTGGCGAGGAATGGCGCGGTGCGAGAATGCTTCGAGCGGATGATCTTTTCGGGTGGTCCTTGGGCGACGATCGTGCCGCCGCCCGCGCCGGCCTCCGGTCCGAGATCAAGAATCCAGTCGGCTTCGGCGGCGACGGCCATGTGGTGCTCGACGACGACGACCGTGTGTCCTTCGTCGACGAGGCGGTGGAGAATGTCGATGAGTCGCCTGATGTCCTCGCGGTGCAGGCCCACGGTGGGTTCTTCGATGAGGTAGAGGTTGCGGCGTGCCGTTGCCGGCTGCCGCAGTTGCGAGCGCACGCTCCTGCCCTTGACCAGTTCGGAGACCAGCTTGATGCGCTGGGCCTCGCCGCCGGACAGCGTGGGCGACGGCTGACCAAGCTGCAGGTAGCCGAGGCCGGTGTCGGCCATGAGACGCAGCGGTGCGGCGATGCGCGGCTGGGATTCGAAGAACGCGGCGGCTTCGTCGATGCTCATCGCGAGCACTTCGCCGATGGTTTTGCCGCGGAACCGCACTTCGAGTGTCGCCTGGTTGTAGCGCTTGCCGTCACATTCGTCGCAATGTGTCCAGGCGGGCGGCAGAAAATCCATTTCCAGTTTCACGCGGCCGTTGCCCTTGCATCCGGCGCAGCGTCCGTCCTCGGTGTTGAACGAGAAGCGTGAGGCATCGAAGCCGCGCATGCGCGCCTCGGGCAATTGCGCGAACAGCGCTCGGATGTCGTCGAACACCTTGACGTAGGTCGCCGGGCACGAGCGCGACGTTTTGCCGATCGGTGATTGGTCGACCTCGAAGCAATGTTTCACCTGATCCAATCCCTTCGCGATGAACGGAGGTTTCGACCGCGGTTTGCTTTGGAATGCGGCGGCAACGCACTCATGCATCAGCGTGGATTTGCCCGAGCCGGAAATGCCGGTGATCACGGTGAGGCGACCGACGGGAATCGCGGCATCGATCTGCTTCAGGTTGTTGGCACGGCAGTTGGAAAACGTGAGGCACGGGTGGTTGTTCGGAACCTCGCGGCGTGATCCGCGGATCGGATGGATCCACGGTGTGGCGAGCGAGCGCAGCGTGGGCGACGCATCGTGGATTGCCTTGGTGCCGGACTTTCCGCGCCGCGGCGACCGGGTTGCGGATGTTGTCATGCGAGGTGGTTTCCCCTCGTACACCACCTCGCCGCCGAAGCGTCCCGCTCCCGGTCCGAGGTCGATCAAGTGGTCGGCGGCGGCGATCGTGTCTTCGTCGTGTTCGACGACAACGAGCGAGTTGCCCTGGTCGCGCAATCCGACGAGTGTGGCGAGCAGGGCATCGTTGTCGCGCGGGTGCAGGCCGATGGTCGGCTCGTCGAGGACGTAGAGCACGCCGCGCAGGTTGGATCCAAGTTGGGCGGCGAGGCGAATGCGCTGCGCTTCACCGCCAGAGAGCGTGTTGCCCGAACGGTCGAGCGCAAGGTAGCCGAGGCCGACCTGGCCGAGGAACGCGAGGCGCTGGCGGATTTCCGGCAGGATGTCGCGCGCGATGAGCCGCTCCCGCGCGTCGTCGAATGCGAGTGATGCGAAGTGCCTCGTGGCATCGCGGATCGTCATGCGTGCCAATTCCGACACCGACAGATCCGTCGTCTCCGTTTTTATCCGCCGCAGTTTCCCCTCGCCTGGCTTGCGTGAGGCAATGCGCACGGCAGAGGCCACCGGATTGAGTCGTGATCCGCCACAGTCCGGACAGGTCGTCAGCTCGTCATCGTTCATGCGCTCTTGCGCGCGATCGGCGTCGAGTTCGGCCTCGAGCACCGAATCAAAACGCGAGGTATCGAGGACATGGCGGCGACGCGGCACCCGGCCATGGCCGCGGCAGCGCGTGCACCAGCCGTGCGGCGAGTTGAAGGAGAACAGCCTGGGATCGAGATCATCGAACGACCGGTCGCACCGCGGACAAGCGGCATGGGTCGAGAGCAGCGGGAAGGATCCGTCGGCGGTGGCGAGGCGGATCACCCCTTTGCCGATCACCAACGCGCGGGTGACGCTGGCATGCAGACCGGCCGACTCGTTGCGGCCGGATCGCACGGTGGCCACGACCACATCGATGTCGTGTTCCTTGAACCGTTCGAGCCGGGTGAATCCATCGGCCGCGGTGAAGCGGCCGTCGACGAGCAAGCGGTCGAATCCCTGACGCAGCGCCCACTCGGCGATCTCGGTGTGATATCCTTTGCGCCCGCGCACGATCGGCGCGAGCAAATCCACCGGCCCGCTGCGCAGGTGCGCCCGGATGTGATTCTCGATGGCGGCCGCCGATTGTTTTTCGACGGGCACGCCGCAGTCCGGGCAATGGAGCACGCCGAGTTTTGCATAGAGCAGCCGGATGAAGTTCCACAGCTCGGTGACGGTGGCGACAGTCGATTTCCCGCCGCCCTGCGAAACGCGCTGTTCGATCGCCACGGTGGGCGGTAATCCCTGCAGGCGGTCGATCTCGGGTTTTTCCAACTGCTCGGCGAATTGCCGGGCGTAGGCCGACATCGAGTCGAGGAAGCGCCGTTGGCCTTCGGCGAAGAGAATGTCGAATGCGAGGGTCGACTTGCCCGACCCGGAAAGCCCGGAAATCACGACGAAGCGGTTGCGCGGGATGTCGAGCGCGAGGTTCTTGAGATTGTGGTGGCGGGCACCTTGCAGCGAGATCACGTCGTGGCGCGTGGCTGCGGTGCTTCGCTTGGACGGGCGTGACGGAGCGGCCTTGCCCGGCGGCGGCTCGTCCGTGGCCGCCAGCGCGCGCTTGAGGTGCGTGCCGGTCACCCCCGGATGGCGCGCGACGGTTTCGGGCGTCCCCTGTGCGACAAGCCTGCCGCCTTCGCTGCCCGCACCCGGGCCGAGATCGAGGATCCAGTCCGAGCAGCGGATCACGTCGAGGTTGTGTTCGATGACCAGCAGCGAGTGGCCCGCATCGACCAGTTTGCGAAACACGCCGAGCAGGCGTTCGATGTCTCCGAAGTGCAGTCCGGTGGTGGGTTCGTCGAGGATGAGCAGGCGCGCGTGCGCGTCGGATGACGCAGCGAGCAGCAGGCAGAGCTTGAGGCGCTGGGACTCGCCGCCCGAGAGCGTGTTGAGTGGTTGACCGAGCTTGAGATAGCCAAGTCCAACATCGAGCAATGGTTGGACGGCGCTGCGGATTTCCCCGATGAGGCGCCGTTGTTTCGCGGGCATCGCGGGATCCGGCGCGAACACCTCCGCGACTTGGTCGGCGGTGAGGTCGAGCACTTCGGCGATCGACATCCCGTTCCACCGGTACTCGAGGGTCGATGCTTTGTAGCGCCGGCCGTCGCAATCCGGGCAGGTGACTTGCAGGTCGGACAAAAACTGCATTTCCACTTTTTCAAACCCGTTGCCCATGCAGCGGTCGCAGCGTCCGTCGCCGGAGTTGAACGAGAAGAATCCGGGTTTGAGTCCCGCGGACTTCGCCTCATCCGACTCGCAGAACAGGTTGCGGATCGGATCGAAGGCACCGATGAACAACGCGGGGGTGGATCTCGGGGTGCGCGACACGGCGGTTTGGTCGACCAGCTCGACACCGCTGAGGTGCTCGACACCGCCGAGTTTGCGCACTCGTGCCGGATCACCGTCGCGGTCGATGCCGAGCGCGCGCGCCACGTTGAGGTGGACGACATCGTGGGCGAAGGTGGATTTGCCGGAGCCCGAAACACCGGTGAGGCACACGAAGCATTCGAGCGGGATGTCCGCATCGAGCTGGCGCAGGTTGTACCGGGTCGCGCCGCGGATCGAAAGCTTCTTCCGTCCCGGTGCGCGCCGATGTGCCGGCAAAGGAATCGTCTTCGTCCCCGCGAGCCATGCGGTGGTGCTGCAGTCGTCGTGGTTCGCGTCCCGTTTGGCCCGGCGTCGGCCGGATGTCGGCGGCGGTCCCTCGTAGATCAGCGATCCGCCCGACTGTCCGGCTTGCGGGCCGAGGTCGATCAGGTGGTCCGCCGCCTGCATGACCGCGCGTTCGTGTTCGACAACGACGAGTGTGTTGCCCTTGTCGCAGAGCGACCGCATCACGCCGATGAGGCGGTCGATGTCGCGCGCATGCAGGCCGACGGTGGGTTCGTCGAGAACGAAGAGCGTGCCGGTGAGTGCCGCGCCGAGGCAACTGGTGAGGTTCACGCGTTCGACCTCGCCGCCGGAAAGCGTGCGCGTCGGGCGATCGAGCGTGAGGTAACCCAGCCCGACTTCGTCGAGATAGCGCAGACGCGACGAGATCTCGTCGATCACGGTGGCGAGCGCCGCGTCGTGTGGTGTGCCGTCCGGTTTGCGCGCGGGGATTTTGCCGGCGAACCACGCGAGCAGTTCATCGACCGGCAGGCCCAACAGGTCGGGCAACGTCATCCCCGCGATCTTGAAGCACAGCGCCTCGGGTTGGAGGCGCTTTCCGCGGCAGGCGTCGCAGGTCGTGTATGACCGGTAGCGCGATAGGAACACACGCACGTGCATCTTGTACGCCTTGGTCTCGAGCCAGTCGAAGAACCCGCGGATGCCGTACCATCCGCCGGACTGCCACAATTGCTCGAGCGCCTCCATGTCCGGCGCGCCGTCGCCGCCGTGTTGCGGCCGGTCGCCGTGGTGAATCCATTCGCGCACGTCGTCGCCGAGTTGTTCCCACGGCACGCGCGTGTCGATCCCGCGTTCCCGGCAGCAGCGCATCAGGTCGCGTTGGCATTCCGCGCCGCGCTCACCTTGGAACGGCTGGATCGCGCCTTGTCGGATCGACAACGAAGGGTCGGGCACCATCTTGTCGGGATCGATGCCGATCACCCGTCCGAAGCCGCGGCATTTCGGACAGGCACCCACCGGGTTGTTGAACGAAAACAACGCGGGCGTTGGCGCGCGAAGCGTGAATCCGGTGCGCGGATTCGTCCACGCCGACGAGAACGTGCGGGTGGCGGATTCGCCGCTCACCGTGGCCAGGCCTTTGCCAAGGCGCAATGCCGCCTCGAGTGCCTCGCGCAATCGCGCGCCATTGGCGCGGGTGACCCGCACGCGGTCCTGCACCACTTCGACCGCGCGTGGCAACCGCAGGCCGACGGGTGCCGGATCATCCGTGCGCACGATTTCGTCATCCAGCCGCACCCGCAGGTATCCCTGCTGGTGCAGAAATGAAAAGAACTCATCTGCCTTGGTGCCGGACGGCACCGGTACCGGGAACGTGATCAGCGCCGCTTCGTCATGAAGCGTGGTCATTGCCCAAGCGGCGGCCGATTCCGCCGAATCGGGCCGGATCACCTCGCCGGTGCGAGGATCAAATCCCTCCGCCAACCGCGCGAAGAGCAGCTTGAGATGGTCGTTGATCTCGGTGAGCGTGCCGACGGTCGAGCGCGTCGTGCGCACGTGGTTTTTTTGTTCGATCGCGATGGCCGGGGGGATTCCCTCGATCGACCCGACTTCCGGCTTGTCCATGCGGTCGAAGAACTGGCGCACGTAGGGCGAGAACGTCTCGACGTAGCGTCGCTGGCCTTCGGCATACAACGTGTGGAACGCGAGCGACGACTTGCCTGATCCCGACGGCCCGGTGACGACCGTCAGCTTTCCGAGCGGGATATCCAGATCGAGGTTGCGCAGGTTGTGCTGGCGGCAGCCGCGCAGCCGGATCGATGGCTCGTTGGTCGGGTCGCTCGGCACGATGCCAGCGTAAGCGTGAATCGGAACTGTGCCAGCGGAACCCGCTGCATCATTCCCAGTCGGCGGCATCCGTCTCGTCGTCCGGTTCACCGCCAAGCATCAGGATCATGAACCGGTCCTCATCATCGCGGACCCGTTCGATTTCCAATTGGAGCTGGTTGACCGCCGCCGGATCATCCTCTTTTCGAAGCCGCTCGATTTGCTTGCGGATGCCGACGGTGTAGCTTTCAGCCAGCCGGTCGAGCGAGAGTCGGAGCTGGAGATCGATCTTCTTTTGTCTGCCGAAGGCGTCGGTGTGATATCCATCGATGTCCGCGATGTCGGCCAGCCCCGCATCGAGCCTGTCGGGAATCCGGTTGCCGCGCGAGCGAATGTCGCGGATGCACGCCGCGACCAGCGCGCCTTTCTCGTTGCGCCCTTTGGGCAGCTTGCTCACCGCGAACTGCATCGACTTCTCGAATGTCCAGACGTTGCCGCGCAGCTCGTCGCGATAGCCGTCCACCAGCGGCCGCGCGCGGGTATGAATCATCGAGCGCGCTTCATTGAGAAACGCCGCCACATCGAATTTCGGAACCACCGGAAGCGCCGTCGCCGGGGGCACGAGAAAGGTCTCGGCAGGGTCGATCGCCGGTGAAGCGCCGGGCTCCTGAGCCGCCGTGCTCACCACCGGAGGTGGATCGAAATCGAGTTTCCACACCGAGGGTGCCGACGGTATGGCGGTGGACCGTCCCGCAGGTCCGCCTTGATCTGCGGCGGACGGTGTGGCGGTGGAATGCGCTTGCGGTGCCGACGCCGTTCGGTCGAAATGCTTGTAAACCAGTGCGCCGACGATCGCCGCCGCGAGTGACAGCGCGATCGTGCCGATGGTTCCGCGCTTGGCCGGATGCGCTTGTTTGGCCATCACCACCACCGGTGCCGCCGCGGCGTGTGCGGCGCGTGCGGTGGTTGTCACACGCGGATCGGTCAGGATGGCCTGCAGTTCGCCGATCAGCGCGGAGAGATGGGGATGGCGCAGTTCCGGCATCGCATTCGTCGCGCGCTGGATCACCGCGTCGAAGCGTGGGTCGCAATCGATGATCGACGATGCGGGGCGCGGATCCTCGACCGGATGCCTGCCGGTGAGCAGCTCGTGAATCATCACCCCGATCGAGAACACGTCCGCGCGCTGGTCGGCGGCCGCGGGGCGGGTCATGACTTCCGGCGCACTGTAGCGGGATAATTGGCCGGTCGTCGTGAAGCCCGGGCCGGTCGGGTGCGACAACCCGAAGTCGCCCAGTTTGGGTTTGGCTTGGGCGTCGAGCAGCACGTTGGATGGACGAACGTCGCGGTGCACCACGCCGTGCTCATGGGCATGGGCGAGTCCGGCCGCGATGCTGGTGATCAAGCGCACGACCTCCTCCTGGGCCAGCGGTACCCCGCGGGTCGATTCCAACAGCGACCTGCCCGGTACGAACTCCATGATCAGGTACAGCATGCCGCCGGTGATACCGAAGTCGTAGACGCCCACCAGATTCGGATGGCTGAGTCTGGCCATCGCCTTCGCTTCGATTTCAAAACTCCGGCAGTACACTTCATCGCTGCTGAGTTCTTGCGCCATGATTTTGATCGCCACCGGCCGGTCCAGCGAGAGTTGCCTCGCGCGGTAGACAGCCCCCATGCGGCCCACCGCCACCAGCGCCTCGATCTCATAGCCCGGAAACCACGGACTGAGCAGCGAGGCGTCCGGCGCGACCACGGTGGCATGGGCGGGCGGTTCGCTCATCGGATGGCGGATGATTGGGGATCGATTTCCACGACAAGCAAGGTCATCCCGCAGGATCCCAAGGTTCAAGCGCAATGATCCCGTTGCATTGGAAAGCGTCGGAATCCGCGAGATTTTTTCCCATTTTGCACGACTCACGGCGATTGCCGTCATTCACGCGAACGCATCCGGAAAATTCCGACAGACGGATTACACGTCCGGTGGTTTTTTCCGTTGGCGCTTTCATTCGTCTGGGGAATCGTCGTGCCGCGCACCGCCGATGCACGATCCGACCTTCACTTTTCTTGCCTCCGCGCTCGCGGTCGCGTTGCTCACGATCGTCGTCTCGGGCGCACTGCGTCGTGCATCGCGCCGCTCGGTGGCCGTTGTCGATGTCTCCGATTTTCCGGCGGACCCGCCGTCACTGGACTGCGGCAGGGTGCCGGTGTGGTGGTGCCGACCATTTGATCTTGTTGTGGCCGGCGGCGTGATGTTGGTCTTCGCATCACTCGCGTTGCAGGCTGCGGTCAGGAGCGGCGCATCCTCCGCTCCGGAAACCGCCGGCCTGCTGACGAGCATTCTGTTGCAGGGATTCCTCGCGTTGATGGTGACCGCCTCGGTGACTTCGCGCATCGATCTTGTCACATGGCTGGGGCTGCGCTGGCGCGGTTGGCCGTGGATCTTCCTGATCGGTCCGGCGTCGGTGGTCTTGATGTGGGTGGTGTTCGGTGTGCTGCAAATGTCCGGCTATCTGGAATGGATGAGGTCGCTCGGGGTCGAGACGATGCAGGACAGCGTCCGCCTGCTGCAGAAATCCGACGACCCGCAGGTGCTCGGGCTCATGGTGTTCGCGGCGCTTGTGGTGGCTCCGGTCTGTGAAGAGGTTCTGTTTCGCGGGCATCTTCACACCGTGTTGAAGCGCTACTGCGGCATCTGGCCCGCGGCGCTCGCCTCCTCGCTTGTCTTTGCCTGCGCCCATGGCAACCTCACCGCCGCGCTCCCCTTGTTTCTCTTTGGCCTGGTGCTGGTGATGCTCTACGAAAAAACCGGCTCGCTTTGGTTGCCTGTGGCGAGCCATTTCCTCTTCAATGCCGCGACCGTCGCAGTACAGCTCGCCGCACGCAACCTCGGCATCGATCTCCCGACATGACGCGACTTCATGACATCGGTGAAGACGTGCTGATCGATCGCCTGATCGCACTTGTGCCCGCCGATCCGTCACCCGGTGCGGGGCCGGGTGACGATTGCGCGGTGGTGGACCCCTGGCCCGATGGTCCGCTGCTGCAATTGCTCAAGACCGACGCCATGGTCGCTGGCATCCACTTCCGCGCCGACAGCCCGCCGCGCGCGGTCGGGTGGAAGGCGGTGGCACGTGTCATTTCCGACATCGCCGCCATGGCTGGCACGCCGGATCGCGTGCTCGTCACCATCGCATTGCCCGCCGCCACCGAAGTGGCATGGGTCGAGGATCTCTATCGCGGCATCGGAGATTGCCTCAACGCCTTCGGCTGCGTGCTGGCCGGTGGGGAAACCACGCGCGTGCCCGAGGCATCCGCTGCCGTGATCTCGGTCTCCGCAACCGGCACGGTCGGTCGCGGGCACTTGGCGCTGCGATCAACGGCATCAGCAGGCGATGTCTTGTTGGTCACCGGACGACTCGGCGGCTCGCTCTCAGGCAAGCACTTGTCCTTCACGCCGCGTTTGCGCGAAGCGCATTGGCTTGCCGAACATCACCCACCGTCGGCGATGATGGATCTCTCCGATGGTTTGGCCAAGGACCTGCCGCGGCTCGCCCGCGCGTCGTCCTGCGGATTCCGGCTCGATCGCGAGTCACTGCCGGTCACGCCCGGATGCTCCATTGCGCAGGCACTCGGCGACGGCGAGGACTTCGAGCTGCTGATCGCCATGCCCGCGGCACGAGTCGAGCCGTTGCTTCGCGATTGGGCCCGGGCGTTTCCAGGGATGGATCTCACGGTGGTCGGCCGACTCGTGTCCGCCGGAGAAGGCGACACGCTCCACGGAGGATGGGATCACTTCGCCGGTTGATCCGGATCCGGCACATCCATTCCTGGTTTGCCGTGATCGGCGTCGTCCGTGACCGTTACATCCTCTGTTGCCGCGGCCTCCTCCGGGATCATCGGGTCTTCCGTCGCTGCGGGCGGCCTGCCTTGGTGTTCGATCATCAGCGCCACTTCAGCCTGCACGGATTCCACCCGGTCGAGCGGAATGTCCGGGTCGCGGATGATGAACACCTCGCCGGTCTTGCGATGCTCATACACCCGGAGGATGGATGACGGCGTGCGCTGGCAGTCGGTTTCGCGCAGCAACTTCTGGCGCTCGAGCATCACGGCGAGAATGTAGCGCGTGTTGTCGGTGTGCGCAGCGTCCTCCTCGACCAATCGTCGCAGCAGCTCCTCGGCGGAGAGTTTCTCCACTGGATCCTCACGGCCTTCCTGAGGTGGCGGGGTGTAGACCGATTTCCAAAAGGAAAACGCGCGACGCTCGTCTTCGGGCAACGCTTGCCAGGCATCGAGCAGATAGTCGCGGCGGAGGAAGCCGGACGATTCGGGATCGGTGTGCAGCGCGGTGACAACGGCATCGCCATCGGCGAAAGCTTGCGCGGTGGCGGCGCATTCGCGGCCGCGGGATCGGACATGCCAGGATTCGGCGAACATGGGGAAAGGTGATTGCGATCAGGTTTGCGCTCAAGGTTGGCCGACGAACGCGTCGCGAAGCGTGCGGTAGATCGGCCTGCCGGAAATGCGGCGCTGGAAGAGATACACGCCGACCGCGGCAAAGACAAGATTGGGCAACCAGGCGGCGAGCGCGGGAGGCAGCATGCCCGCTTCGCCAAATGCGGTGCAGACCGTGCCCGAGAGAATCATCAGCGCCGAGAGGCACACCGCCACAAAGATGCCGCCGCCGGCGCCGCGCCGCGAGAAATGCACCGCCAACGGCGTCGCGAGCAGCACGGTGACCAGACAACTGAATGGCAACGCCCATCGGTAATGCCAGTGGGTGCGGTACGGTGCGGCATCGGCAAAGCCGCCCTGGCCATCATTCGCCTTCAGCCAGGTCGACAATTCGGGGATTCCCAGCGACGCCGGCTCTAGTCCTGGTTTGACCAACTGCCACGGCGTTTCCCCCCAGTCGCGCATCACGAGCATGCCTCGCGAGGGCTCGAATACCGGAGCCTTGCCCGGCGCGTGGCGGCCGATCACCGCGTTCTCAAACGTCCATCCCTCGCCATGGCCGTTCCAGCGCGCGCGATCGGCGGAGAGGCGCGACTCGATGCTGTGATCCGCGCGTGTCACCGTCACTTCGACATCGGCAAGCGGCGCGCGTGTTTCATCCGCCGGTGGAAACGATCCGATCCTCCACAGCCGACGCTCCGCAGGATTGCGGTAGAGCACCTGGGTCGCCTGATGCACCGGCCGACCCGAGGCCTCCGCCAGCATCTGCTCCTCCATTCCCTCCGCAGTCGGCGCCCAGTGGTAGTTGAGGCCGAGCGCAAAGGTCGTGCAGAACGCGCCGGCCACCACCAAGGGCAGCGCGATGCGCAACACGCCACGGCCACTCTGGATCATGGCGATGATCTCGCGATGGTTCGACAGCTTGCCGAGACATTGCAAAAGAGAAAGCAGCAGCGCGTAAGGCAGCAACAACATGAAGACCGCGGGAAAGCGCGCGGCGTAGAACGACGCCAGTGCCGACCACCGCCCGTCCGTGCTGCGAAATTCGCCGAAGTTGTCGCTCAGATCCATCAACAGCCAGATGAGCAGCAGCGCCGTCAGGCAAATCCCGAAGATCCCGAGAAAACGTCTGATCAGATAGCGGTCGAGGATGCCGCCGCGCAGGTAGACAAGGGTGGCTGCCGCGGGCAGCAGGCACAATGCGGCGAGCACTGGAATGCGCGCACGGTGAGCTGCCGCGTCCGAATCGGAAAAGCCGGCGAGCTGCGCCTGCACGGCGCGAATCTCACCGGGCAGCAACCAGACGAGCAGGATGCCCGCCACCACCAGCAGTCCAAAAAAGCCGGTCAGGCGATGTGGATGTCGGATCAGCCGTTCCATCGGAGACGCACGAAGCATCGCCGCATCAGGCGCACGCTGTCGAGGGTCTTGTCGGTGTCTGTGCTTGCCGCCCGCCGCCCGGTGCTGTGCGATGCACCGCGTGATTTCACTCACCGATGGACTGCCGTCGCCGGGGTTCGCCGACTCGGTCCGCGAGGCGTTTTCCCCGGGCGGCCTGCTGGCGAAATCCCGCGACTTCGAATTCCGCCCGCAACAGCAGGAACTCGCCACAGCAGTGGCATCGGTGCTCGTCGGATCCGCGCCACTCGTCGCCGAAGCCGGTACCGGCGTCGGCAAGTCGCTGGCCTACCTCGTGCCGTCCGCGCGGTTCGCACTCGAAACCGGCCGCAAGGGCGTGATCTCGACCCACACGATCCATCTGCAGGAGCAACTCGTGCGCAAGGACATCCCGATCGTCCGCAAGCTGCTCGACCACGATCTGCCCGCTGTCCTGCTCAAGGGGCGGCAAAACTATCTGTGCCCGCTGCGGCTGCGCCGGGCACTCGAGCAGTCGGGGGACTTGTTCACCCAGGCAGAAACCGACGAACTCGAAACCATCCGCCGCTGGGCCGAACGCACGCGCGACGGCACGTTGAGTGACCTCGATTTCCAGCCTCAACTCAATGTCTGGCTGCAAGTTTGCAGCGAGCCGCATCTGTGCACCCAGCGGCATTGCGGACCTCGTGGCGATTGCTTTTTCCAGGAGGCACGCAAGGCCGCGGCCGATGCGGCGCTGGTCGTCGTCAACCACACGCTGTTCTTCGCGTTGCTCGCTGATGAAGCGCCGGATGCGGCCGAAGCCGACGAATCCGGTCCTTCGGGCACAAAGGGGTTTTTGTTTCCCAATGATTTCGCCGTGCTCGACGAGGCACACACCGTCGAGCAAGTCGCCGCCGTGCAACTTGGTCTGCGGGTGAGTCAGTCCGGTCTGCGCTTCGACTTGCAGCGGCTGCACCACCCGCGCACGCACAAAGGCCTGCTGCGCGCTTTCCGCAAGGCCTCGGCCGTGCGCGCCGTCGAGGAGGCGATCGCCGCGGCCGACCGGTTTTTCCATGAGATCGGCGCGTCGGCGAAGTTCGGCGAGTTCGGACGCGAATCGCGGGTGCGCGAGCCGGGCATCGCGGCCGACGCGCTCGCCGCTCCGCTGCAAAACCTGTGCGGCGAAATCCTCGCGCTTGCCGATGCCGTCGGATCGGAACACACCCGTGCCGAATTGCAGGACGCGTCGCGGCGTCTGCACGACACCCGCGACGCGGTCGCCGCGTTTCTCGGGCAGACCGAGGACGACAGCGTCTACTGGATCGAGCGCGGCGGCCGGGATGACACGCGGCTCAGCCTGCATGCCGCGCCGGTCAACGTGGCCGACCGCCTCCGCCCGCTGCTCTTCGGCCCGGGTCGCGCCATCGTGCTCACCAGCGCCACCCTCGGCACCGGCGATCCGGATCTCGGGTATTTCCGAACCCGCGTCGGCGCGGAACATGCCGACGCCCTCTGCCTTGGCAGCCCATTCGATTACCGCACGCAGATGCGCATCCGCATCCACAAGTCGATGCCCGACCCGTCGTCACCACAGTACGCGGAACAACTTGCCGATGCGATCCGCACATCCGTCATCGAAAGCGAGGGCCGTGCCTTCGTGCTCTTCACCAGCTACCGCGCGATGCGCGATGCCGCGGAGAAGCTCGCCGGTTTTTTCAAACAGCAACACTGGCGTCTCCTGGTGCAGGGCGACGGCATGCCTCGCCACCGCATGGTCGACGAGTTCCGCAAGGACGTGCACAGCGTGCTGTTCGGCACCGACAGCTTCTGGACCGGCGTCGATGTGCCGGGCGAGGCGCTCTCCAACGTCGTCGTCACGCGCCTGCCGTTCGCCGTGCCCGACCACCCGCTCACCGCCGCACGACTCGAGGCCATCGAGGCAGAGGGCGGCAATCCGTTCATGGAATACTCCGTGCCTGAGGCGATCCTCAAACTTCGCCAAGGGGTCGGCCGCCTCATCCGCACCGCGCGCGACCAAGGCATCGTCTGCATCCTCGACAACCGCATTCTCACCAAACGCTACGGCAAGGCCTTTCTCGACGCCCTGCCCGACGCGCCGGTCGAGATCCTGTGAGCCCATATTCCCGTGTCAAAGCTTGAGCTTGCACCGCTTGCCCCGGCGCACGCGGTTGCTCAGGCCTCCATCTGCACGACGCTTTCGATTTCCTCGTGGCCGAATTCCAGCCCTTGCAGACGGAATCTGGGTTGTGAGTGAGGGTTGCCTTGGCCCGTTTTGCCATTGTCGGCGATCCATTCGAGTCGGCCTCGGAGCGGCTTCGCGAGATCCCGCAGGCGCACTTCAACGATTTTGCCGAGCACCACGCCCCACCTGGCCTCAAAAGCCCGCTTGCGCTCGTCGAGTTGCTCGCGCCACTTCCGCCAGCCGGTGTCGCTGCCGGGCGTGTCGAAATCGAATTTTCCCTGGTTGAAGGTTGGCATGCTTGTCGCGCACAAGAGTCGGCATCATCCACGGATCAGAGTTGCCAACGATTGCAAGATGATGAACATCCGGATCGGATTGGAGTCAACCCTCATATCCGGTGTCGCGATGGATTCGTATTCGGTGCGGAGTGGCCCGCCAATCACCAGTGCACCATGAGAGACCGGCGTTTTGTGGCGTTGCATCGCGGAGGTCCTTTGGATCGGGAAAGCCATGCACTGCTTGCGCGGTGGGCGGCTGGGGTTGCGGCGCGAGTGCTGCCGTACTTTGAGCGATGTCGAGACGACGCGCGTCCGGCGGATGCCATTGCAACCGCTATTGCCTGGGCGGATGGAGCGGTCCGGACCGGCGTCGCGATGAAGGCCGCGGTGGCGGCGCACGCCGCTGCGCGGAGCGCGGGCGATCCCGCAGCGGTTGCCGCAGCGCGTGCGGCGGGTCATGCCGTGGCCACGGCCCATGCGGCGGACCACTGCATGGGGTCGTTGCTCTATGCGATGAAGGCATTGCAGGTGTCGGGCATGCCGGTGGATGACGAGTATGACCTGCAAATCTCCAGACTTCCCGACTCATTGCGGGATGCGGTCGTCTCCGGAATCGCGCTGCGAATGAAAGGTCTCGGCATTCGTTCGGTCCGTCGCGCGTGAGTCGCGGATGGATCCTCGCGGTGATCCAGCCCGTTATTCCTCGGCTTCGAGACTTCCGTCCGGCCGTTCGTGGATGCGGAGCAGGCGGGCGCGTTCGCGATCACCGACGTTGGGTTGGTGGAACACCAGACGAAGATCGCCGGAAAAATCGCGGAACAACGATCCGTGTCCGCCGTTGTCACCAAAGAGCAGCGCGTCGTGATGCCGCCAGGGTCCGCCGACCGAGCCGTCGGCGGATTCCGCGACGCCGATGGCATAGCCGCCGCCCTTGCGGAAGCTCGACCAGATCATCAGCAACCTGCCCGCCGACGTGCGATGAAGGAACGGCCCGTCGGTGACGAATTTGTTTTCGGTGATCGGTCGCGTCCATGGTGCATCGGACGCCTTGAAGAGCGTGATCGGGTCGCCGATGCGCTCGGTCCAGTCGGGCTTCATGCGCACGGCGCGCATCGCACCATCGCCGATCTGCACCCACTCGTGGCAGTAGACAAGCCAATGGGTGCCGTCGCGATCGATCCACGGCGTGCCGTCGAGCGAGCATTCGGCCGGTGGCGTGGTTGCGGTGTCGGGGAGGATGCGGAACGGGCCGTCGGGTGCATCGGCGCGAAGGATTTGGGTGCCGCGTCCGCCTTCACGGCCGTTGAAGGTGACGAATAGGAACCAGTGATTGCCAAAGCAGTGGACTTCTGGCGCCCAGATTTCCTTACCGCCCCAGAAACCCGATTCCGGTCGGTCGAAGACGCGGTCCGCTCCGCTCCAGTTCACCAGATCGCGGCTGCGGTACACTTCCACTCCGAGGCCGACGGTGTCGTCGCGCAGACGGTTGCCGCATTGTGCGTAGAGAAAGTAAAAACCCGTGCTGCGATCCGCGACAATGAACGGATCCCGGACGCGGATGTCGGCGAGCTTGAGAGATGGTTGGTCCATCGGAGTCGCGGGCGCATCGATGGCTCTGTCTGTTGCCGATGACCGGCCTGGTTCCGCTTCATCGCCATGGCACGGATGTGCGTGGGCGATCAGCCCAGCGGTGATCAGGGTGGTCGTGCGGCGCAACACTCCTGCGGTTCCGAATGTGGCTGCTGGGTTCACCCGCCGCGCTTGTAAACGATGGCGACGACCGTTTTGTCGTTGCCGCCCATGTTGACTTGCAGCCCGTAGGGGCGGTTCGCGGGAATTTCGACCTGCCAGTTTTCGGCCTTGCCGGTGAGCTGTTGCCACAGGCTGATCGCCTGACGCACGCCGGTGGCACCGGTCGGGTGGCCCCAGCCGACGAGGCCGCCGCAGGTGTTGAACGGCACACTGCCGCCGCGTGCGGTTTCGCCCGCGCAGATGTAGTCCGGTCCCTCGCCGTGCGCGGCCAGGCCGATGGCTTCGACGGAAAGCAGGCCCGACATGGTGAAGCAGTCGTGGCATTCGACGGTCGCGAGGTCGCCGATGCCGATGCCCGCGACCTCGAGTGCGCGCGCCACCGTGCGACGCGTGGTTTCCAGGCGCGTCGGATCTTCGGGCGGGCGGGTGAGGTCGGCCTCGAGCTGCGCCCAGCCGACGACTTCGACCGCGTCCTGTTTACTCACGCCGATCCGTGACAACCCGTCTTCCGAAACGATCGCGATGGCCGACGCGCCGTCGGACACCTTCGAACAGTCGAAGACATTGAGGTGATCGACGAAGGTGTGCGGATTCGGTTCGCGCAGCGCGAGCGCCTCGAGATCGGCGGTGGTGTTGTGGAATTCCTGCGCGGTCGGGCAGAGGCGCGCGTTTTCGATCGCGTTGCGATACCAGCGCGCAAAAGCGTTGCGCGTGCGGTCGCGGCCGAATTGTTCGAAGTAGTGGCCGGCGCGGTCGCTGAACACCGAAGGAAAAAAATGGGCGTGACCATGCTTGCGTTCACCGCGGAACCAGCCGGCACCGGAAAGGATGTCCGCGCCATAGATCGCCTTGACGCTGTTCTGCACCTCGGTGCCGAGCGCGAGTGTGACTTCCGAGGTTTCCGCGAGCACCGAGCGGATGCCCGCGAGCAGCGCGAGCCCGCCCGAGGCGCAGGCGCCCTCGACGCGGTGGCAGGGTTTCCACAGGAGCCCGTCATCGATCGACGGAATCAGCGCGCCGAGGTGGCCTTGGTGGTTGAAGCGTGCGGCCATGAAGTTACCGATCACGCCTTCATCGACATTCGCCGCACCGCCGATTTGCGCGAGCACGCCCTGTCCGGCCTCGCGGATGTGCTCCTCGAGTCCCGGCCTGGGTTTCTTCGGGTGGAATTCCTTGCGGCCCGTTCCCAGCGAGACGGTCGTGGATCCGGCCGCCATGTAGACCTTGCGTCGTAGAGGATTCATCGGGTTCAGAAGTAGGAGTTGATCGGGCCGTAGGCGTGGAAGAAACCGGTGAGCAGCAGGCGGTTGACGTCTTCGTCGTTCGCCGCGACGCCATCGGCGACGAGCTTGCGGCCGATCTCGCACGAGCGCTTGCCGTAGCGGGTGGCGATGTCGGCCGCGAGTGTGCCGGTCTTGCGAACATCCGCGTAGAATGCCGCGATTGACTGGTCGCTGTTGGCGCTGGCGAGTGCGGCCTTCCATGAGATCATCGATGCTGGCGTGGCACCGAGTTTCACATCGCATGTTGCTGCGAGCGAATCGACCGGTGTGTAGGCGAGCGACTCCGGATCTAGCACGCCGCTAGGCCGGCCCTTGACGTATTGGAGGAATCCGTCCCGCTGCGAACCGTCGGGGAATTGTCCGCCCCGCACACCCTTGGCGAGCAGTTCGTCGATGAGCGCGCTGTGCAACAACTCTCCCGGGATGCGGTCGTCCATCACCTTGAGGATGCACTGGCAAACATCGAGCCCGACGTAATCGATGAGTTGGAAGATCCCCATCGGACGAACGAGGTACTCTTGGCTCACCTTGTTGATCATGTAGACCGCTTCGACGAACGAATGGCCTTCCGCGGTGAGGCGGCCGGCTTCGGCGATCGCGTGAAGCAGGTCGCGCATGAAGTGGCCGTTGCCGATGAATCCGGCTGTGTCGCTCGACGGCACCACGACCTTGCGGATGCGCTTGGCGAATGCCGCGGAAAAGTCCTTGAGTTCCTGGCGCGTGGTGCCGCCCGAGGCGAGTTCGACGAGCTTCTGCACCGCAGGCGGGTTGTAAAAATGGAACCCGATGATCCTGCCACTGAGTTCCGCCTTGCGGTCGAGTTCGGAAATCGGAATCGACGAAGTATTGGTGAAAATCCAGACGTCGGGGTGCCCATGGGCGCGGATCTCCGAGAAGAGTTTCACCTTGAGGGCGGGATTCTCGCTGGCGGCCTCGAAGACGATGGTCGATCCGAAGGTGTCGGACAAGTGGGTCGTCGGATGGACGATGTCCATCACGTCCTGCACGTACTGGCGGATGATGTCGGAGTTGAGCACCAGATCCTCGCGGTGGGCGTACGCCTTGCGCAGGGCGACGGCTTTCTTTTCCGCGGCCTTGAGCGCTTGCTCGCGCAGGTAGGAGACCAGGCCTTTGAGCGCGGTGGGCGAGACATCGACGGCATGAAGCGTGAACTCCTTGTCGCGGTTGGCGGGATCGAGGCTGAGGTCGGCCATTTCCAGCGCGGTGAGCAGGACGATGCCGCTGCCCATCTTGCCCGCGGCACCGAGCACCGCGACGTTTTCGAGTCGTTCGGGATAGTTCATGAGGGGATGGAAAAACCGTGCGGTGCCGATGCGGGAACGGATCAGTCCGCATTGCGTGCCTCGGTCAGCGCGTTGAAGATGCTGGAGAAATCGAGTCCGCCGGAACCGGCCCGGCTGTGGTCGGCGTAGAGTTCGTGCGCTTGCGCGCCGAGCGGCGTCGGCGCGCCAGCATTGGCGGCAGCCTCCATCGCGAGGCCGAGGTCCTTGAGCATTAGGTCGGTGAGGAATCCGCCTTGATAGCCGCGCGATGCCGGCGCGTGTTCCATCACGCCGGGGCACGGGTTGTAGAGTTCGAGGCTCCAGTTGCGGCCCGAGCTCTGGACCATGATGTCGGAGAGCACTTTCGGATCGAGTCCCGAGGCGCTGCCGAGCCGGAGCGCTTCACAAGTGCCGATCATGTGAATGGCCAGCAGCATGTTGTTGCAGATTTTGGCGGCTTGGCCCGCGCCGCTGCCGCCCGCATGGAACACCGCCTTGCCCATCGCCTCGAGCAGCGGGCGCGCGGATTCCAGATCCGCCGCTTCACCGCCGACGATGAAGGTGAGCGTTCCCGCGGCCGCGCCGGCGACACCGCCGGATACCGGCGCGTCGATCATGCGCATCCCGCGCGCGTTGGCCGCTGTGGCAACTTCCTTCGCAGTAGCTGGCGCGATCGTGCTGCAATCGATGAACAAAGCACCGGTCTTGGCCGACTCGAGCAGTCGTCCGCCGCCGAGGTAAAGGTCGTGCACGTGGCGGCTGGCGGGCAGCATGGTCACGACCGCGTCGGCCTCGCGCACGGCTTCGGCGGCCGACGCCGCGGCCTCCGCACCTTGCGACACCGCCCGCTCGACCGCATCGGCGACGAGATCGAACACCGTGAGCCGGTGGTTGGCGCGAATCAGGTTGGCGGCCATCGAGCCGCCCATGTTACCGAGTCCGATGAAGGCGATGGTGTTCATGAGTGGTCGCGGGTGCCGGAGGCGTAGGGTCGCCCGGGTGATTCGTGTCCGATTTCAGACGTCGGGCAATCCAACGAATGGATCGGGGGCCGCGCCGGTCCACGGCGGACTGAAGTGTTCCTCGATCCAGGCGTCGGTGACGGCATCGATCGACGCGGGCGTCCATGTCGGCCGATTGTCACGATCGACGAGCAGCGCGCGGATGCCTTCGGGGAAATCCGGATGCAAGGCACACTGGCACGAGAGCACCAGCTCGAGATGGAATGCCTGGCGCAGCGACAAATGGCTGCGACGTCGGTGGAGCTTCCAGACGAGATGCGCCGTCGTTGGCGAGCCATTCACCAACGTGGCGTGCAGTTTGGAAAACCAAGCGTCGGATTCGGCAAGCTGCTTCAAGCGAACGGCGAATTCATCCAGCGAGTCGGCCAGACACAACTCGCGGATCGTTTCAAACCGCTGCGAGATCGGCCCGTCGGGCCGCTGGTCGCCAGCGAGCTGATTGTTCCGCAACACTTGCGAGAGCAGCCCGTGGTTGGTCGTGGCGCACGAGGTCCACGCGGTGGTCGCCAGCGTGTCGAGCACGCCGGCGAGCGAGTCGTTGGGCAGCAGCCAGTCGGCGAAGCCGAGCAGTAGCGCATCGCTGGCCGAGACCTGCGCAGCGGTAAGCCCGAGAAACAAGCCGAGCCTGCCGGGCACGCGGTTGAGAAACCAAGTCGCACCGACGTCGGGGTAGAGTCCGATGACGATCTCTGGCATTGAGATGCGCGTCGTTTCGGTCGCGACGCGGTGGCTCGCGCCTTGCATCAGGCCCATGCCGCCACCCATGACGAAGCCGTGACCCCAGCAGAGGAACGGTTTCGGGTAGGTGTGGATCAGGTAGTCCAGCCGATACTCCGCAGTGAAGAAGTCGCGCGCTTCGTCCGGCAGCGATCCGGGCGAGGCGGTGATCGCCTCGCGGATGCGCTTCACGTCGCCGCCGGCACAGAACGCCTTTTCGCTGTCGCCGCGCAACACGACGCAAGCGATCTCCGGATCCGCCGCCCACGCCTCGAGCTGGGGCGTGAGGATGCGGATCATGTCGAGCGACAACGCGTTGAGCGTCTTCGGCGAATCGAGCGTGGCGATGCCGATGCGCCGGCCGTTGGCGGCGACGCGCTCCTCGATGCGGGCCGGTGCGGTGATCACGTCCATTGGGGTGCGCGTTTTTCGAGGAAGGCGTTGGTGCCTTCCTTTTGATTCGGGCCTTTGAAGAGATCGATGAATTCGGCGCGCTCGGCGGGAAGCTGCGTGCTGAGCGGTTCGCTGCGCGTGCCCTGGATCAGGCGCTTGCACGCGGCCACGCTGTCGGGGCTCTGCTTTTCCACCTTGGTAGCAAGTTCCAGCGCCTTTTCGACGGCACCGCCGGCGGGAACCACCTCGTCGACCAGGCCGATGCGCAGCGCCGTGGCGGCGTCGACGCGCTCGCCCAGCAGAATCATGCGCTTGGCCCACGGCTCGCCGACGACACGCGTGAGCAGTTGCGTGCCGCCCGCGCAGGGCAGCAGGCCGACGACCGCCTCGGGCAGTGCCATCACGGCTTTTTCCTCGGCCACACGCAAATCACAGGCGAGCGCGGCCTCGAGTCCGCCACCCATCGCGTAGCCGTTGATCGCCGCGATGCTGATGCCGCGGAACGCGCTGAGTGTTTCAAACGCCGCGCCAAACAGCTCGCCAACTTCTTTGGCGACCTGCGTGTCACCTGAGGCGAACTGGTTGAGGTCGGCCCCCGCCGAGAAGAACTTCGCGCCCTCGCCGGTGAGCACCAACGCGCGCACCGAGCGGTCGGCGTTGAGGTCTTCGACGAGCTGGCGCAGCGCGGCGAGGTTGCCGCGGTTCCACGTGTTGGCCGGCGGATTCTGGATGGTGACGAGCGCGACCGAGCCGCGGCGTTCGAGTTGCAGTTGTTCGTAGGACATGGGGGTGTTGGGAAAATACTCGGGTTATTTCAAACGGATCGTCGTTTCCGGACGGGCTGCGGTGGTCGTGTCCGCGTCGAACCAGCGGGTCATCACCGTTTTGGTCTCGGTGTAGAAACGGACCGCCTGTTTGCCGTAGGCGTGCTGGTCGCCGTAGAACGAGCCGCGCCAGCCGGTGAACGAGAAGAACGGCAACGGCACCGGGATGGGCACGTTGACCCCCACCTGGCCGACGTCGATCTCGCGCTGGAATTTGCGCGCGGCGGCGCCCGATCCGGTGAAGATCGACGTGCCGTTGCCGTACGGGTTGCGGTTGATCAAGGCGATCGCGTCTTCAAGCGTGGCGACACGCATCAGGATGAGCACCGGCCCGAAGATCTCTTCGCGGTAGACCGACATCTCGGGAGTGACGTGATCGAACAACGTGGGACCGACGAAATTTCCATCGGGACATGCGGCACATTGGAAGCCGGACCCATCGAGCAGCAACTCGGCACCTTCGGCGGCACCTTGGCGGATGAGTTTCACGACGCGCTCGCGCGAGGCCGCGCTGATCAACGGCCCGTAATCGGAGGCCGGATCATTCCACGGGCCGGCCTTGAGCCGGCTCATCGCGTCGCGGATGTCGTCGACCCATGCGCCGGCCTCGCCGACGAGCACACCCACGCTGATCGCCATGCAGCGTTGGCCTGCCGCGCCGCAGGCCGATCCGGCGAGCGCGGAAATCGTTGCCGCGCGGTCGGCGTCGGGCAGAATCACCGAGTGGTTCTTCGCTCCGGCGAAGGCCTGCACGCGCTTGAGGTTGGTGCTTGCGGTGCGGTAGATCGCCTGCGCGACCGGTGCGGATCCGACGAATGACACGCCTTTGATCTCGGGATGCTCGAGCAGGAAATTCGCCTGATCCACCCCGCCGTGAACGACGTTGAGCAGTCCTTTGGGAAACCCGCAGGAGTCGAAGATCTCCGCGATGCGGTTCGGCGTCATCGGATCCTGTTCGGACGGCTTGAGGATGAACGAGTTGCCGCAGGCGACCGCCATCGGGAACATCCACAGCGGAATCATCGCGGGGAAATTGAACGGCGTGATGCCGGCGAAAACCCCCATCGGATGCGTGTAAGACGCGATATCGATCCGGGTGGCGGCGTTTTCAAGAGTCTCGCCGAGCAACAACGGCGTGATGTTCGACGCCTGCTCGCACACCTCGATGCCGCGCCAGACGTCGCCCTGCGCGTCGGCGAAGGTTTTTCCCGACTCCAAGCAGAGTCCTTTCGCCAGCTCGTCCTGTGCCTCCTTGAGCCGGTTGGTGAAGACGGTGATCATCCGCGCGCGCTGCGGTGCGGGCACTTCACGCCATTCGAGGAACGCACGCCTCGCGGCATCGACCGCCGATTGCATTTCCTCCGGTGTCGCGAACGGAACTCGGCAAAGCGTTTCCTGCGTGGCCGGGTTGCGCACCTCGCGCCATTCGGTGGCGGCGCTCTCGACAAACGCGCCGTTGATGTAGAGTGGCAGTTTCATGAGTGGTGATGCGCGTCGGGTCGTGGATCAGACCAACCCCTCCTCCATCCAGGCATAGCGGTTTTCGAGGATGTCCTGGGCCAGCTTGTAGCCGCTCTTGTCGGCGTTGCGGCCCACGGCATTGAAGCTTTCGGAAATCCGCATGCGTGCTTCGGCGGCGACCTGGTCCACCAAATCGAGCAATGCGTCCTGGTCCTGTCCTTCGTCGATCAACTCCTGCGCGCGGATGCAGCTCGCCGCCAGCGCAAACAGATCGGCGCCGATGTCGGCAAGCCTGCCGAGCAAGGGCTGGCGCTTTTCGAGGGCGGGGCCTTCGACGGCCATGCGGTGGAACAAGGTGCGCGCCAGACGCCGGGCGGTCTTGGATCCGTATTCCATCGCTGCGGACAAGCGCGGGTGGAGGTTGGGAATGCCGTCGCCCGACGGGAAATACAGGCCGGGATACCACTTGGCGTAAAACGCGCCGGCACCCACCGCGGTCTTGATCCGTTCGCTCCAGGCCACCTGCGAATTGAGCGCCGCCCCGGCCACCTTGAGGTGCGGATCCAGCGCCTCGCGCATGATGAACAGGCGCATGATCTCGCTCGATCCTTCGAAGATCGTGTTGATCCGCGCGTCGCGCATCATGCGCTCGACCGGATACGGTTTTTCGCCGCGTGCGCGCAACGAGTCGGCCGTCTCGTAACCGCGACCGCTGCGGATCTGCATCAGGTCGTCGATGTTCGCCCAGTACTTCTCCGTGCCCCACATTTTGGTCATCGCCGCCTCGAGGCGGATGTCGGCTTTTTTGTCGAGATCAACCAACCTCGCGGTGAGCAGCACCATCGATTCCATGGCGAAGGTGCGCGACGCGATGCGCGCCATGCGCTCGGCGATCGCCGCGTGCTTGCCGATGGGCACACCCCACTGGATGCGGTCGGTGCACCACTCGCGCGCGATTTGCAGGCAACGCTTCGACGCACCGACGCAGGCCGCCGGGATGCTCAGGCGGCCGGAATTGAGCGTTGTCAACGCGATCTTGAGTCCCTTGCCTTCGGCATCGATGATATTTTCGCGCGGCACCACCACATTCTTGAAGCGGATCACACCATTGTAGAGCGCCTTCAGCCCCATGAAGCGGCAGCGCTCGCCGATCTCGACTCCGGGCGAGCTGGTGTCGACGATGAACGCGGTGATCTGATTGCGTGGTTTTCCTTTCACCATTTTCGGCGGCGTCTTTGCGGCCACCACCATCACGCCCGCCTTGAGGCCGTTGCTGCACCAGAGCTTCTCGCCGTTGAGAATGAAGTTCGCTCCGTCCTCGGTCGGCTCGGCATGCGTGATCATCCGCGCCGGATCCGAGCCCACCGCCTGTTCGGTCAGCGCGAATGCCGACAACTCACCGCCAGCCACGCGCGGCAGATATTTCTTCTTCTGGTCCTCGGTGCCGAACAACAGCAACGGCTGCGGCACGCCCACCGACTGGTGCACGGACAGCATCGCGAAAAGATTTCCGTCACGGCTGCCGAGGATCTCGGATGCACGGCAATAGGCGGTCTGCGAAAGTCCTAGGCCTCCGTAATTCTTCGGCACCTTGATGCCGTAGGCACCGAGCGCGGCCAGTCCCTTCATCACCTCATCGGGCACCTCGCCGGTGCGGTCGATCAAATCCGGGTCCACTTCGTTCGCCAGGAAGTCGCGCAGCTTTCCGAGGAACGCTTCCTCCTCACGGCGTTTCTCCGGATCAGGCTTGAGGCGTTTGGCGATCTTCTGCGGCGTCCATCGGCCCATGAAGAGATCGGCGACGAAGCTCGTCTTGTCGAAGCTCTCGCGGGCGGCTTCGGTGAGTTCCAATGCGGCGCGCTGACCTTCATTCATCTTCGACATGTCGATGACGCTTTCCGGGTCTTTTTCCGCGGGCGTTGTTTTGGCGGGGGCATCAAGCAGGGACTGGCTCATGGCAGGGGGATGTGGATGCGGGTTCTTGAATGTCGATTCTGGATTCTCGGGTTCTGACAGCAGCGGCAGCATCTGAAGCAAGGCGCAGAGCCGACTGCAAAAAAGAACGACGTTCTCTGGCGCAACCGTGGGGAAGCCCCCGGATGTGGTCAACCCGGAATCCACCGCCTGATCCCGAGACTTGCTCCTGCGTTCACATACATAGGGACAGACACACATACATAGGGACAGACAAATTGTACTGATTTAGCTCTGATTTACCCGGATGAGGTCGCTCGGGAGGGGTGGAAGCCGCCAGGACTGGTCCAAAGCAACCCCACACTGGCTCGGTCCTGGCCCGATCCTCACATAGGGACAGACAAACTATATGTGCGATCCGATCCCAACCCGATCGGGTCGCTTCAACCGCTCTCCCGGTGATCTTCGGGCTTCGGGAGCTTCTTTCCGCTTCTGCAAGTGCACCAGCAAGTGCACCGCCGGCGGCTTTGGCGCGCACTGCGCCGCGGATTCGCCCTGTATTGCGGCGGATTTGCCCTTTGCATCCCGCAAAGGAGCCTGGCGTGGCACCCCTGTCGCCGCTCCTTGTCTTTCTCCCGCGCTTTCTCGTTCTCCGGTTCTTTCCCGTCCTCAGATGCCCACCCTGAGGTCGCGCATCGACCAAAGAGTGCCCGCGGCAGCCTTGGCCTGACCGCGCAGACGCCTCGGCCCGTCGCG
>Ga0194116_10001632_pt1 | contig 31303 bp, 23 predicted proteins | sample TA2MahsurfametaG_4_FD_148617 | JGI IMG/M metagenome (GOLD analysis project Ga0194116, IMG submission 148617) | Freshwater microbial communities from Lake Tanganyika, Tanzania - TA2015008 Mahale S9 surface | ecosystem: Environmental > Aquatic > Freshwater > Lake | place: Tanzania: Lake... | reverse complement strand
ACAACGAAAGATCTGCCCGCCGTCAAAAGGGTGAGATCCCCTGAGCCAGTGGTCGCCTTGAGTCGGTCGAGGCGAAGAATCACTTCATCGGTATCCTCCCAATGATCATGTTGGTTCCAGAGCCATATAGAATCGAGTCCATCCTCACAGGCTGCTAAGTGACGCTTTGAGAGAAGCTCCCAGTCAATTTCTCGTCGAGCAGATACTCCCGCCATTTACCGACCACCTCGCCATTACCGTTGAGGAAAGGAGACTTAGAGTCGTCCTGTTCACCGTCCCCATTGAGTGCAGATGACTTTACCTCGATTAATTCAAGGGTATCGCCCTGTCTGCGGAGAATATCGATCCGCGCCTGGAAAAGGCCACTTAACACGGCGGCCTCAAAAACAACCGCCTCCGATGATTGCGCGATCACGTCGCGAGTCTTTTGAAATGCGGCGACCGGATCGCGCATTTCTACGAGGTCAATCCCTCCTGGAAACTTCGCTTTGGCCGCGAGTTCGATCATAAAACCTCCGTCGGCCAAGAAGCGGAGATATTCGTTGTCGTCCTGATTAGTCGGATACCCCTTTTTTCGGTAATACAACTTCGTTCCACAATCAAAACAGGCCTTGAAGTCAGACTTGGTGAGGTAGCTTTGCACCTGTGGGGGTAATGCGATCCGACAGAACTAACGCACCTCGGAAGGCGGAGGCCGTAAAGTGAATTCAGCCTTCGTGAAACTTTTTGTATTATAAGCTTGCGGTATACATAAACCGACCTGATAACAATAACTTACGCACTTTCAGAGACAGCGGATGTCGCTTTCATCGCTGTTTGTTCCAGCGGTATCACGTCGGAATCCAGACCACCTGATTACCGGAATCGCTCCTTCCTCCGAGTCTCCGTGGTTGTCATGCAGTTGGTCGACGTGGTGAGGCTTTGCCCGGTGCTCTCGCGGATTCCTGACGACGAGCGAGCGATGATCGAGAAAACACTCTTCCGAGTGAAGATGCCCGGAGACTAACTTCACTCCCGGTGCCAATCGATCCGAAGCGTATCGCTTATACGGGTACGGTCGCGTTAATACAAGTTTGTGTCCTGTTAATACAAGTTACGGCTATTCTTCTTAACGCTCGGCCGCCACGGTGATGGAATGCAATCCGCCACCGCCATTGAGCGGCCCCACGCCGAGCGCTCGGCCTCGCAGCTGGGCCACCTGACCCTCTGCCCCGGCTACCGACCGCGCGTTTCCGACCGCACCCACTGGGTCGCAGCCCAGGGAACCCGCGGCCACGAGGCCCTGGAAAGCGGAGACGTGGGCGACCTCGAGAGCAGCTTCGAGGAGCGGATGGTCTCCATCTGCGAGAACTACGCCGCTCTTCATACCGCTGCAGGAGCCGAGGTCCTCAACGAGATCAAGGTCGACACGATCGAGGGACGCTGGGGCTACTGCGACCGCCTGGTAATCAACCCGGACAACACGGCTCATCTCTTCGACTGGAAGTTCGTCCGATCCAAGGAAGTGGTGGACGCCGAGGTGAACCTGCAGGGAAAAGACTACGTCGTCGGAATCCTCGACGACCCGAGGTTCTCCCGGATTTCAGAGATCACCGTCCACTTTGTGATGCCGCGGTTTGAAACCGCGACGTTCACCCGCCGGCCGTTCACGCGCGAGCAGCTGCCGCAGCTGAAGCTCGAGATCTTCGCGATCCTTGCCCGTGCACGTCAGACTGACGGCAAACGCTGGCGCGGAGCTTCCCTGCGGCCCCACTACGACGCCTGCCGGTTCTGCGGGGCTTCAGCCAGCTGCGTGGCTCTGCGACGCATCGCTGACCAGATCGGTCGCGCGTACGATCCCGAGGGCTACGGGAAACTGCCGGCCATTCCCGAGCAGACGCATGCCTCGCAGGTCTCAATGCCTGATGACCGTGCCCAGCTGCAGGAGCTGGCCACCCTCATGGAGGCGTGGTCGCAGTCGGTGCGGCAACACAACCTAGCCGCGGCGCTTGCCGACACCGCCAACCTGCCCACCGGCTACACCCTCGATTACCCAAAGGGCCGGCGTCAGGTCTCCGATGCCCAGCGGCTCCTGAACATCGCGACAGAGTTTGGCCTGACTGCCCAGGACCTGATCGATGCAGCCAGCGTCTCGTGGACCAAACTCGAGCAGCTGCTGCGCGATCGTGCCGGCAAGGGCGAGAAGGCCCGGCAGGTAGCGAGCTTCAACACGCGGCTTGAGGAATCCTGCGCCGTGGTGCGCGCCGAGCCTGCCCCGCGCCTCTCCCGAGTCCGTCCCTCCACCGTTTAACCCGAACCATCAAAACCATGACCAAAATCAAAATCACCCGCGAAGAGTTCAATGTTCCGGCCGCCACTGAGTCCGCCGTCGCCACCACATCCGTGACCGTGCTGGACCGCCCCTCCGAAGCAGACCGTTACGACGACATCACCCGTGATGTGATCGTCCCCGTGCTCGGCCTGATCAACAAGGTCGGCAAGCTGGCCGAGAAGTTCGAGAACCGCAGCGGCAACTTCGCCCTCGGCGACGAGGTGCTCGGGCAGTCCGTCTCGGTGATTCCCGTGAGCATCGTGAAGCTCGTCGAGGAGGTGTCGTTCCAGGGCAAGCCGCTCGTCTACGGCGAGGCAGTGCCAAAGGTCTTCTCCTCCGCGGTAGAGGCCTACGCTGCCGGCTACGTGGTGGACAAGAGCCGGCTCGCTCCAAATCGGGTCGAGGAGATCGCAAAGGTCGGCTACCTGGTAATCGCTCCCGAGGGCAACACGAGCAGCGACTTCATGCTGGAGGTCGGCGGCATGCGCCTGCAGCCCGCACAGTGCACGTACCGCCGGAGCGCCTTCGCCCGCGTCTACTACCCGCTCTTCAACCACGCCCACGGCATCTGCCTCGCTGATGGGATCGAATACCGCGGGCTCAACGCCACCAAGGTCTTCGCCAACGCCAAGGCCTGGACGCACCAGTGGACGCTGCACTCGAAGCTCGAGAAGAACGCCAAGAACTCCTGGTGGGAGCCCCGCATCTCGAAAGGCGCCGAGCTGAGCGCCGAGATCCAGTCGTGGATCGAAAAGAACTACGGCGCCTTCGGCGCATGAACCCTGCTACGTGAACCGAACCGACCTACATAGCTTCATCACGCAGCCGGGGGCTCCGGACGAAATGATCAGCTCCAGCTTTGGCCAGATGCCGTACATCAAGTGGCTCCGCTACGAGCGCGACCGCATGATGCGGAAGGGAATCCTCTCGGTGACGATCTGGGAGGATCCCGTGACCAAGCAGGTCTGCCTCGCCCGGTACCGCACGGGATAACCCGAGGGCACACCCATGCAGGACAACCTACGCCATCAAGCGGCGCAGGCGGAGGAACTCCTTGCCTCAAAAGGCAGGGACCTCCGCTTCGCGGCCGTAGATTTCGAGACATTTTACCGCGGTGAGAAATCAGCCGCGCGCCACGGCAAGACTCCTTGCTCAGTCGATGAGTCGGGCAACTGGGCCTATTGCCGCCACCCGGAGTGGCACGCCTACCTGGTCTCCATCTTCTCGCCAGCATACGGAATCGAGTACGTGGGAACGGTGGAGGACGCGCCGTGGGAGCGGATCGCCGGGTTCACCTGGCTTTCCCATAATCGCAACTTCGACCGCCACGTCTACGAGCGGCTGAATGAGCTCGGCAAGGTGCCGGTGCCGGCGTGGGCCGAGTGGCACGACACGGCTGATCTGGCTGTTTACTCGCACCTGCCCAGATCGCTGAAGAAAGCAGCCTCGGCGGCATTTGGCGTGAAGCTCGACAAGGACACCCGCACCCTGATGGACGGGAGAACCTGGTCGGAGCTGGCGCCGGCCCAGCAGGAACGGATGCGCCAGTACGCGATGGAAGACGCCATCGCCTGCTGGCTCTTGTGGGCCAAGTTCGAGGCCGGCTGGCCCGAGCACGAGCGGGAGGTCTCCCTGCATACTGGTGAGATCGAATTCCGCGGCATCCCCGTGGACCTGCAGGCGATCCGTGCCGACATCGCGGTGCTAGAGACGGCAAAGTGGCACGTTCAGAAGGCGATTCCCTGGTACAACGCTGAGGACAAGAACGGGGACTCCGTCCCACTTGGCTCGCGTAAGGCCCTGAATGAGGAGTGCCTGAAGCATGGGGTCACGCCTCCGGCGACCACCGCCCGTAAGTCCAAGGAGTTCCTCGACTGGCTGGACAAGTTCGGCGCCCGAGTACCCGCGGTAATCGAGCTCAATCGCTATCGCCGCATCGACCGGATGCTGAGCGGTTATCGCAGCCTGCTGGCACGGGTCCGCCCGGACGGCCGCGCCGCCATCGGCCTTAAATACGGAGGGGCCGAACGAACACTCCGGTGGAGCGGAACGAGCGGATTCAACATCCAGAATCTGGGAAAGACACCCCTCTACTTTGACCAGGAGGGAAAGTGGCTTGAGCCCGAAGTGGCGACAGATGCCTCGCTGGCCGTAGACCTGCGTTCACGTTTTATCGCCCCAAACGGGCGCAAGCTGATCATTGCCGATCTCTCCCAGATCGAACCGCGGGTCCTCAACTGGCTCGTGTGCAACGACCAGTTCCTGAAGCTCTGCGCGGCGGGCATGTCTCCTTACGAGGCTCACGCGCGAGCCAGCATGGGATGGACCGGCGGCAATCTGAAGAAAGAGAACCCGACCATGTACGCGCTGGCCAAGGCTCGGGTGCTCGCACTCGGCTACGGCGCAGGCTGGTCGAAGTTCATCGAGATGGCGCGTGGCTATCTTCCAACCGAACAGGAGTTCCTCGACGTCTTCGGTGTAACTCCAACCGCGGAACAAACCGACCAGTTCCTGGCATACCTCCGTTGGCTCAGTATCGATTGGGAGCACGGTTCGGCCACCAAGGCGCTCCTCGCATGGCGTGATCTGGACGACCGCACCCGCAGCATCTGGGTGAACTCCTGGCTGCAGGTCCGCGAGTTCCGCCGAACCAATCCCGGGATCTGTGGACTCTGGGAGAAACTGGACGAGGCGCTCAGGTCCTCCGAGTCAGACTCCATTCTGGAGAACACCCTGCCCTCAGGGCGCGTGCTCAAGTACTTCCAGGTGACCAGCTGCCTGGGCTGGCGGTCATCTCCTGGAAATATCTTCAACCCGACGCAGAGCACGTACGGCGGCCTTCTGGCGGAGAACATGGTCCAGGCCATCGCGAGGGACTGCTTCCTGCACGGGATCCTGAACCTTGAGCGTGCGGGCTTTCGCGTGCTCTTCCACGTCCACGACGAGGTGGTCGTCGATGCCCCGATGGACGCACGGCCCGAGCAGGTCGTCGCAGAACTCACCCGCCTGCCCTCCTGGGCCTCCGGGCTGCCAGTCGCGGCTGAGGCCGAGGAATCAACCCACTACAAGAAATGAAACGGAAGAACTACGGACAGCTGCTGATTCCGCTCGAGGGACTCGAAGATGATGACTTTCGAGCCGCGCGAGATGTGGCCCAAGACCGTGTCGAGCAGGCTGCGGGCAACGCGTTCGTCGAGGCCGCCTGCGCAATCGTGCTCGAGCACCTCACCTTAAACGGGCCAACGACCGCTGAGGCGCTGACCAACGAATGCAAGCGACGCGGGGCGGTTCCGCATGACGACCGCGCGTTTGGACCAGTCTACCGCCGCCTGCTTGGTCGCCGGCAAATCGAGCCCTGCGGCACCGCCATCAGAACCAAGGGCCACGGCACCGCCGGAGGCCGAATCTGGAAACTTACTTCTCAATGACCACCAAACCTCAGGCATTCTACCTTCACAATCAGTCCAGCTCGGAACTCCACCAGGCTGACCTCGAGTCCCTGCCTTCACTGGCAGCGGCGCACTCTTTCACCGACAAGGACAAGTTCCGCAAGTGGTGCCAAAGTTCAGACACGCGGCATGTCTTTTACACGCTGTATGAGCCGACCCACCCGGGGATGCGCTCTTCGGCCTCAAATCAGATCAAGATGATGCACGGCATCGTGGCCGACTACGACGGCGTGCCCTCAGCCGTGCAGGCTGCAGTCGCGGCCATGAAGTTCACCACGGACAAGGCACCCACCTGGGTCACCACCACCTTCTCCGGGAAAGCACGGCTCGTCTGGTGCTTCGAGCAGCCGGTTCCGGTGTTCAACGACGACGTGTTCCGTCGATTCCGCTCGATCCTAGCCAAGGAGCTTAAACTCAAATCGCTTTTGCCGGGCTTCGATGAAGGGGCGTGGGACAACGCCCACACTCCCTTCGAGGTCGGAACCGACTGGCGGCAGCCCTTCGGGGATACCCGGCTGATGCAGGGATTCGTGCTGACTGCGGTTCATGACGCGAGCAACCGCGCCAAGTTCAAGACTGAGGGCCCCGAAATCTCGATGGAGGCGATTGGCGAGGAAATCACACGCCGGTTTCCCGGACGCTGGAAGTCGGCGTTCCTGGAGGGAGCGCGAGGACTACGTTTTTGGGACGACAAGGCGGACAATCCCAGCGGCGCAACGCTTCGCTCGACTGGAGTCCAGGCATGGACCGGGGAATGCCGTTTTCTGCCGTGGGCCGAAATCCTCGGAGCGGAGTTCGTGAAGAAGTACCGCGAGAACCGAATCGGCGCCGCGATCGAGGGAATCCACTTCGATGGCATGCACTATTGGCAGAAGGACGCCACGGGCATCTACCGCTCGCACACCTCCGAATCCATCAAGCGCCACCTAAACACCGATTTCGGCCTTTCCGCGGAATCCAAGCGGGGCAATCCAAGCGAGGTAGCGGTGGCCCTTTCCACAATCGACCTGACCAAGCAGGTCGACGGGGCTTTCCCCTGCCTGTTCGTCCAGACGGATATTGTCCGGGACCAGAACTCGAACTTCCTGAACATTTCGAGGGTGAAGCCCATGCCGGCATCGGGACGCGGGGCCCGATGGGGCGAAGGATTCGGATGGCTGGCCAAATACCTCGAGGGCCTTTTCGGGGAGCACCAGCTGCCGGTATTCCTGTCGTGGATCGCTCACTTCTACAACAACGCGCGGCTCGGGACCCCGCAGAAGGGTCACGCGCTGTTCCTGGCGGGTGACGTCTCTTCAGGGAAAACCTTTCTCTCACAGAGGATCGTGGGATCCCTGATGGGCGGGTTCTGCGACGCGAGCAGCTACCTGCTCGGACATACCAGCTTCAACGAGCAGCTCTTCCACGCACCGGTATGGGCGATCGATGACGCAGTGGCATCAACGGAGATGAAGCGCCACGCGCAGTACACCCAGATGGTGAAGAAGTTCGTGGCGAACCCCTATCAGGAGTTTCATCCGAAGTTCAAAAAGGCCACTTCCTTCAGGTACAACGGCCGCCTCATCGTCACCATGAACGACGACGAGGAATCCATTAACATGCTGCCCTCGATCGATCGCTCGATCCTGGATAAGATTCTGGTGCTGCGGGCCGGCAAGCCAGGCACCTCGTTTTCAGGGGCCGACGAAAACGCGCGGAGAGAGCTACCCCACTTCGCTGAGTTCCTCTCAACGTGGAAGACACCGGAGAGCCTCCTGACCAAAATGGACGAGTGCCACCGCTTTGGCCACGACTCCTGGCACAACGAGAGCCTGATGGAGACCGCACGGAACTCATCGTCGTCAGCGGGACTCATGGAACTGCTCGACCTCTGGCGTCCACTGTACTTCCGCCAGAGCAAGACCGAGGAGTGGGTCGGCACCGCCACCGATCTCCTCGGCCAGCTGAAGCAGACCGAAACCATTGCCGGACTGATCGGCGGCATGAGCCGCAACAGCCTCGGCATCCAGCTCCAAGGGCTCGCCCGTCAGGGCGTGCGATGGGTCCAGTACCGCCGGGGTAACCAGGGGCGCCAGTACCGCATCGCACGTCCTGAGGACATGCCGATCTACAAGTGACGCTAGTCGTGCGCCTCGAATCGCACAGTCTTTGCGGCCTCGAGCGAGTGCCGGTCCCGCAGGTGGCGGTACGTCCTGATGAGCAGGGCGCCGCCATCGGAATGACCAAGCCAATCTGCCACGGTCGGGATCGGCACTCCGGACTCGATGCACACCGTCGCGAAGTAGTGCCGGAGGTCATGATGCGTGAGCGCCGGAATCCCGAGCCGGCGGCAAGCCCGCGCAAGGGCCAGCCGCGCGGACTTGATCGCCAGCATGGAGCCGCTCTTCCGCTTCAGCCGGATTGCGTCGATCACCTTGCGCAGGGCCGGAGTCACCGGCACCACACGGTAGGCGGACTCGGTCTTGGTGCCGCGGACCAGCAGCGTGTCACCATGGTCATCATCGACCTGGCAGGCCTCGGCCTCGCCTCGCCGCAGCCCGCTGTAGGCGAGAAAACGGCAGTACTCCTCGGCGTTCGCCGCGGCAGCCGTTCGGATGGCACGCATTTCCGGATCCTCGATTTTCTCGAGGTCAGGAACCGTGCCGACCGCACTCAGGAGCCGCTCCATCACCTCGCTGGAAGGCAGCTGCGGCCGGCGCGGTTTGGGCGACAGAAGCAGCGAGCCATCCAGCACTCCACGCTGATCGAAGGGCGTGCTGGCGATCGCGTGGGTCTTTACCGCGAGTTCCAGAAGCAGCCGCAGCGCGGTCAAGGTCTGGTTCACCACCGCCGGCTTGTATCCGCGGGTCTCGGTCTTGCCGCGTTGGACGATCGCACGCGTGGCGAGATGGTTCCTCAGCTGGATCACCGTGTCCCGCGTGACGGAGCGAGCCAGCGCAGTCTGGAAATCCGCCGGCCAGTTCAGTTCCAGCCGGTCGAGCCAGACGTGGTAGCCGTCCTTGGTCACCTGAGTGACCGCGGAGGCGTCGATCTGCCGCCGCAGTTCCTGCGAGAGGGCGCCGAGGGTGCGAAGGTCGGTGTTGATCCGCTCCGCGCTCTGCCGGGACGTCTCAAGTTCGCCGCGGCGTTTCTCGTGCCGAAGCCGTGCGACCTCGGGAACCTCGGTGTCGAGGCTCCTCCAGGTGCGACGGCCGTTCAGGGTGTAGCGGGAATAGTAAACGCCGTTGGAACGGCGGTAGAGGCCCGGCGTGGCGGTTGCCTGCCAGGCGTGAGTATCGGTCGTGCTGACCATGGAAAGTGCTCCTCCAATTTTTCAGAAACCATAATCTAGTCATGAACGTAGCCACCGATCATCAGGCCACTGCCCAATCACCGCTGGATCGTCGTGCTCTGGTGCCGCTGCGCCTCACCGTGCAGGAGTTCAGCACGATAGCTCGGGTGTGCTGCGAAACTGTGCGGCGAGACATCAGGGCGGGTATCATTCAGGCGAGAAGCCGTCCGCACCTCATCAATCGACGCGAACTCTCAAAGTACGGCATCGATTGGACTGAGGTGACGGAGGCCGATTTTCCTCCCAAGGAGGCTAGGCCGCGCTCGCGGCAGCGTGCTGTTGCGGCATCGCGGCCACCGGCAGAGGGGAATCCTCCGTCGACTTGGCCGGCTTCCGGCACGACTCCGGCGTGATCGCGAAGTACGCGACGCCTGAAGTCTGCGTCGCCCGTCCGTTGTAATTCGACCAGAGCATGGCCTGATCGGTGTGGCAGAGCATGGTCGCCGTTTTGCCCGGATCCTTGAACGCGGCGACGTGGTACGTGCACGCCGAATGCCGCAGGCAGTTCTTCGGATGAGGAACCTTGGCGTCGGTGAAGAGACGCGACTTGTGCCTCATGTACTGGCGTTGGGAGAGCGACCAGGTGCGGTGATCCGCGAGCTCGATCCACTGCCAGAGGTTATCGGGCAGTCCGTCGATGTAGTGGCGACGGCCGGTGCGCATGCCTGTCTTGAGTTTCTTGGCCGGCAGCAGAATGCCGCGGTCGGAGACGTTCACGTCTTCCTTTTCCAGCCGCACCGCGGAGGAGTAGCGCAGGCCGGCGAACGCCTCGACGGCGATCCGCGGCATGAGCCATACCATGTGCTTCAACCCGTGGCTGAAAAGACGTCTGGTCTCCTCAACGGTCAGGATCGCCACCTCCTCCGGCGTGGCGTTACGGTAGCTGACCTTCTTCGGGATGTTGGGATTGATCTCGGCCGAGTTCCACACGGCCCGCAGCACCCGCAGGTACGAGTTGAAGGTGTGGGGAGAGTCGTGCTCGAACTCGTCGAGCCACTCGGTCAGCCGCTCGGCGGTCAGTTCTCCGACCTGCAGCGACCCGAGGTCCCGGGCGAGTTCGTCGGCGATCTTGAGGTGCCGCTTCTTCGATCCCTCGTCCAGTTTCTGGGCTCTCACCTTCTCGGTCTGGCTCTGGCGGTAGATCTCGACCATGTCGCGGACGGTCATGCTGAGGCCCTTGAACGAACGGGAGCGCCAGTAATCAACGACGAGCCTCCAGTCATCCGCGCCGATGGCGGACTTGAAGGCGCGGAACTCCTCGATCTCGCGCGGCCCGGGAACAATCGAGAGCGAGCGGGCGCGTGCGGCGCCGCGCCACTCCGTGGCGAGCCGGTCACGATCCTCCGCTCTCGCGAAACTTACCGTCTCCCTTTTCCCCTCAACATTTCGCTGCACGCAGTAGGGCGCGTGCGGCCGCTCCGGGCGGTCAAAAACCCATACACCAAGGTTCGACCTTGGTTGGCGTTTGGTTGGCTTCATCTGGTTGGGTCCTGGTTGGTTTCCTGACGTGTTTTTGGGTAGGGTCGGATTGCACCGAGTCGCCTTCCCCCGAGGAAACCACCCCGAAACGTCGCAACGTTTCGTAAGGTGGTGGACCCTACTGGACTCGAACCAGTGACCTTTTCCATGTCAAGGAAACGCTCTAACCAACTGAGCTAAGGGTCCGCACCGGTGGGAAAAATCAGGAAAGAGTCTCGGCCCGCGGTTGCGCAAGGAAAAACCTCGGTACTCACGCGGGCGGTAGCCCCAGCACCGCCCGCGCCGCAGCGCAGTCCAGCTGGATCTGCACTCGCAGCGCCGCGACGTCCGGAAAGGCCTGCTCCGGCCGCAAAAAACGCTCCCATTCCACGCTCAACACAGCCCCCTCGGCCCAGGGACAGTCGCCAAACACGTGTAACTCCAAACGGGGATCCGTCGCCTGCTCAAGCGTCGGGCGCAGGCCGTAGTTAGCCACCCCAGGTCGCGGCGCTCCGCTGGTGCCGCGCACCCGGACCGCGTAGACGCCGAACCGGGGCCCGGCCGGTGGCGACCAGATCAGGTTCAGGGTCGGAAACCCTAAAGTGCGGCCCAACCGCTTGCCGGTCACCACTGGCCCTTGGGAGACATAGGGGCGGCCCAGCATACCGGCGACTGCCGCCATCTCCCCGGCGGCCAGCAGCGTCCGGATCCGGGTGCTGCTCACCGGCGCACCCTCCCAAAGCACAGGCGGCGCCACGACAACGGCGATCCCTCCTTCCCGACCGGTTTGCGCGAGTAAAGCCACATCGCCCCGGCGGCCGCGGCCGAAACGGAAGTTCTCGCCCACATAAAGGCCTGCCAGGCCCGGCAGCCGCGCCCGCAGCCACGCCGCGAACCCTCGCGCCTCCACCTCCGCGATCCCGGCGGAAAACGGCTCCGTCAGGATCAGCTGCATCCCCAACCCCCGGAGCACCTCCGCCTTAGCCGCCGGATCCTGCATCACCCGGGTCGGCGCCGCGGGACGCAGCACGACACTCGGATGCGGCCAGAAGGTCAGCACGCCCGCGGTCCCGCCGGAGGTCCGTGCCGCGTCCAACGCGCGCTGGATGACCGCCTGATGCCCCCGATGGACCCCGTCGAACATTCCGACCGCCAAGTGCAGCGGGGCGGGATAAGGAGGCACCGCAGCCAGGGAGGCGAAGACTTCCGGCGGCATAACCAAAACCCCGCTTAGAGCGCCACGGAGGGCACTGCCGCGGCCACGGGAATCAGCCGGCGCTCGATCTCAGGGAGGGGCAAGGCGATGATCTGATCAAGGGTCAGCGCCTGCGCCACTCCGAACTGTCCCGCGCCGGTCCGGCGCAACGCCGCCAGATGGGCTCCGCAGCCAAGGCGGTTGCCGAGGTCGTGGGCCAGGGTGCGGACGTACGTGCCTTTGGTGCACTTCAGGCGGAAGTCGAACCGCGGCAGGGCGCAGCCGGTCAAAGTCCATTCCATCAAACGGATGAAACGCGGCTCGCGCTCCACCTCTTGGCCCTTGCGCGCGCTCCTGTACAAGGGCACGCCGTCAATCTTCACCGCGGAATACATCGGCGGGGTCTGGTACTGGTCCCCGAGGAACGCGTTCATCGCCTTTTGGATCTCCGCCGCAGTGAGGGGTGGAACCGGCCGGGTCTCCATCACCTCGCCCTCCGCATCTTGCGTGTCGGTGGTCTTACCCAGCTCCACGCTCCCCTCGTACTCCTTGTCGACGCCCATCAGGTACTGGGAAACCCGGGTAGCCTTGCCCACAAGGATGACCAACAGGCCGGTGGCCATCGGGTCGAGGGTGCCCGCGTGGCCGACGCGCTTTGTCCGCAGCTTGCCGCGCAGGCGGGCCACGACGTCGTGGGAAGTGTGGTCACCGGGTTTGTCGACCAAGACAATCCCCTCCATCTCCTTGGCGGGCAGCAGCATGATTCAGCGGGAGGGCGCAGGCGACGCCGGCAGGCGTTCGGCCATCGCGGCCAGCAGTTGTGCTTCGAAATCGGCGGGGGCCGACGGCAGGCTGAGACCGGCCGCGCAGGCGTGGCCTCCCCCCTTGAATCGCGCCGCCACCAGGTCCACGCGCAGGGACGGCTTCTTGGCCCGCAGGCTGGCCTTCGCCGTCCCATCCTTGCGCCATTCAACTAGCGCGCCGATCTCCACCCCGTCGATGCACCGGGCGTAGTCGGCCAGGCCCTCGGTATCCTCGGAGCTGGACCCGGTTTCCTCAAAGATGCCCGCCGGCAGCACCCCGAGGCAGAGCCGGCCACCCGCCTCCAGCCTCAGCGAAGCCAAAAACCGCTGGAGCAAACGCAACTTGCCCGGGGTTTCCCGCTCGTAGAGCTCGAAACCCACTTCCGCCGGGGCCGCACCCCGGGCAACCAACTCCCCCGCCAAGAGGAAGCAGCGCCGACTGGTCGACTGGAAGCGGAACTGTCCCGTGTCCGTCAGGATGCCGGCGTAGAGGGCCCGCGCGGTCGTAGCGTCGACCGGCAGCCCCGCGTCGAGGAAGAGGCCGGCGAGGATCTCGCAGGTCGCCGCGGAGGTGCGTTGAATGAGATCCACCTCGCCGAAGCCGGCATTCGAGAGGTGATGGTCGATCACGCCGACCGGGCGCGGGAAGAGGGCCTTAAGCCGCTCGCCCCCGCGGGCGTGGTCCGCACAGTCGACGAAGATCGCGACGCGCGCCACGGGGTCACGGAGGACCTCGTCCGTTCGGCGGAACTCCAGCCCGACAGTTAGAAACTGAAGGCGCCGGGGCACGGGGTCCGGGTTCACGCAGATGACATTCTGCCCTCGGGCCGCCAGCACTCGGGCCAGGGCCACCTGGGAGCCGATGCAATCGCCATCGGGCCGCGCGTGCCCGCAAACGGCGACCGGCAGGCCGGCCACGCGGTCCAGCAGCAGGGAGAAGGACGGCCGCAACTCCGGAAAAAAGATTTCCATCTTCACTCCTTCGGCTCCGGCTCCAGCGCGGGTGCCGGGGTGGTCGCGGGCGGCGTCACCTCGTCCAGCACCTGCAGGATCCGGGCGCCGCGGGCGGTCGAATGATCCAGCACATATTCAAATTTGGGCAGGTACTTAAGCACGATCCGGCGGCCGACCTCAGCGCGGATGACCCCGGCCTGCGTCCGCAGCCAGCGGAGCTTGGCCTCGGCGGCCTCGGCGTCCCCCACCACCGCCACGAACACCCGCGCGTCCCGCAGGTCCGGCGAGACGCGGACCTCGGTGATCGTGACGTGCACCGCTTCCGACTGGTAGCGGCGGCGCAGGATGTCGCCCAGCTCACGCTGGACGAGCTCGTTAACGCGCACCGTGCGGTTGCTCATCGCCGGGGTGGGGAAGATCAGGGCGGACGGGCCGGGCCTACAGGGAAGCCCGGACCTTCTGCACCTCGAAGCACTCGATCACGTCGCCGTTCGCGTAGCCGTTGAAATCATCCAGCTTGATCCCGCACTCGAGGCCCGCGCGGACCTCGTTGGCATCGTCCTTGAACCGGCGCAGGGTGCCGACGCGGCCTTCGTGCAGGATCTCCCGGCCCCGCCGCAGGCGCGCGCTGGCGTTGCGGTTGATCTTGCCTTCGGTGACGAGACAGCCGGCAACAAAGCCCTTGGCCAAAGGGAACACCTGCCGGACCTCCGCCGCGCCTGTCTTGATCTCTTTGAGGTCGGGATCGAGCAGGTCGGCCATCATCTCGCGGACCTTGTCGCCCATCTCGTAGATGATGTCGTAGGTCTCGATGCGCACGCCGTGGTGCTTGGCGAGCGGGGTGACGCCGTTCTCCAGCCGGGTATGGAACCCGATGATGAGGGCTCCGGAGGCCCCGGCCATGAGCACGTCGTTCTTGGTGACGAGGCCCACCTCGATGGAAACGATCTCCAGCTGAACCTTCGCGCTCTTGATGCCGTCGAGGACGACCCGAACCGCCTCGGAGGAGCCGAAGACGTCCGTCTTGATGATGACCTTCAGAATCTTGGCCTGGGTGGCCGCGATGTTGGCGAAGAGACGTTCGACCGAGACTTCCTTGGGGACTGCAGCAGCGGTGGTCGCCTCCTTTTTCAAGCGGAGCGACTCCTCCTCAGCGAGTTTCTCGGCCTCGCGGGCGTTCTTGACCGCCTTGAAGGCGGCGCCGCTGTCTGGGGTGCCGGACCAACCGATGACCCGCAAGGGGGTACCGGGGGTGGCCTCCCTCACGTTGCGGCCTTGGTCGTCGAACATTGCCCGGACCTTGGCGTAATTCGGGCCGCTCACGAGGGCGTCGCCCACCCGCAGGGTGCCGCGCTGGACGATGACCGTGGCGAGGGGGCCGCGACCGAAGTCGATCTCGGACTCGATGATCAGCCCGCTGGCTTCGGCCTTTGGGTTGGCCTTCAGCTCGAGGACGTCCGCCTGCAACAGGATCATCTCAAGCAGCTCGGTAATGCCCTGGTTCTTGATCGCGGCGACAGGGACGGTGATCGTCTCCCCGCCCCAATCCTCGGGGGCGATACCGCGCTGCTGCATCTGGTTCTTGACCTGGTCCAGATTGGCGCCCTTGACGTCCATTTTGTTGACCGCAACGAGTAGGGCAAAGCGCTCCGGGTGGGACTGCTTCTCGGCGAGGGCGATCTTCAGGGCCTCCTCCGTCTGCGGCATAAAGCCGTCGTCCGCCGCCACCACGAGGATCGCAATGTCGGTGACGCTGGCGCCGCGGGCGCGCATCTTGGTGAAGGCGGCGTGCCCGGGGGTGTCGAGGAAGGTGAGCTTCCGGCCGTTAAACTCGATCTGGTAGGCGCCGATGTGCTGGGTGATGCCGCCCGCCTCACCGGCGGCCACGTTGGCCTTGCGGATGGCGTCGAGGAGGGAGGTCTTTCCATGGTCGACGTGGCCGAGGATGCAGACCACCGGGGGCCGCGGGACGAAATGCTTGGATTCGTCCTCCTCGGGCTGCTTCTTCTCCTTCTTCTCCTTGGCGGCCTGCTGGGCGGCAACGTCCCCGCGGTGCTTGATCTCAAGCAGGAAACCGTACTTTTCGGCCACCTTCTGGGCGACGGCCTCTTCAATGGTGGAGTTCATCGCCGCGAAGCCCACCAACTGATTGAGCTCCGAGATCAGCTTAAAGGGTTTCAGGCTGAGTGCGGCGGCGAAGTCCCGCACCACGATGGGCGGCTTGAGGTGCAGGACCTTGACGTCGCCCTGCATCGTGATGTGGACGACCGGGGCCGAGGCGGCGCTACCCGGCAAAGGTGGCGCCTTCGGCGCCATCACGGGAGCAGGCGCCGCGGCGCGGGGCGGCAAAGCCGGGGGCAGCGCGGGGGGCCGAGGTGCGGGGACGGAGGGCGCCGGGGCGGCTGGCGGGACCACAGCGGACGGACGCACGGAAGGCAGCCCCGGGGCTAGCCCAGGGGACGGGGACGGACGGAGTGGGGGAGCGTTCACCGCGACCGGCAGGCGGGCGACCGACGAAGCGGAACTCGGGGGAACCGTCGTCGGGGGCCGCGAGACCAGGGGCGGGGCGGAAACGGGCGGCGGCACCGAGATCGGCTTAGGCACAGCAGGGCGGACGGGCGGGGCGGAGATGGGTTTCGGCGCCGCAGGTGCAGCCGGAGGTGGCGGAGGCGGGGGTGCTGGGGGCGGCGGAGGGCTGGAGACGGCCTTAGTGGCGGCCGCCTTGGCCACGGCCGCGGCCTCGCGCTCCCGCTCGATGTCCTGCCGGCTCTTGACGAAGACGCCGGAGGGAAGGCTCACCCGGGGCGGGCCAGCCTCCGCCGCCGGGGCCTCCGCCGGGGCGGCCTCGGGGGCCGGGGCCTCCGCGGACGGACGGCGCGGGGCGAACTCCTCGCGCAGCGCCGCAGCGCTGATTTTGTCCACGGTACTTGAGACCGATTTGACGTCTTGGCCAATGATCCGGCGCTCCTTGAGCAGGGCCATCATCTCCTTGTTGTCCAAGCCGAGCTCCTCGGCGAGTTTATGGATGCGGATGCTCATGCGGTCGGACCAAGACTCTGCGGGTTACTTCGCCTGAGCGGCGACGCGCTGGATGACAAGGCCAGCTTCTTCGGGGCTAAAGCCGGCGCCCTCAAGGTCGGCCGCCTCCACGCCTTCAAAAAGTTCAAGCGAGACAAAGCCCGCCTTAACCAGGCGTAGGGCGAGGTCCTCGGCCACCCCGAGGCCGGCGACCAGCTTGCGCTTCGCATCGCCCTCCGGGTCGGCGCCAACCGCGCGGAACTCCTCAATGTCGATTCGCCAGCCGACGAGACGGGAGGTCAGCCGAGCGTTCTGGCCCTTGCGGCCGATCGCGATGGCCAAGTCGTCGTTGGCGACCCGAAGCAGGATGCGGCGAGCCTTCTCATCGAGGACGATCTCGCGCGGGATCGCGGGCTTCAGGGCCTCGATCACCATTTCTCGCGGATCCGCGAAGAACTTGATGATGTCGATCTTCTCCCCCCCCAGCTCGCGGACGATCGTCTTCACCCGGGCGCCGCGCGCGCCAACGCAGGCCCCCACCGGATCCACTTTGGGGTCGGTGCTGGTGACGGCGATCTTGGTCCGGTAGCCCGGCTCGCGGGCGAAGGCCTCGATCTTTACCGTGCCGTCCGCCACCTCCGTCACTTCGAGCTCGAAGAGGCGGCGGACAAAACGGGGGCTGGCGCGGCTAAGAACGATCTCGGGCCCGCGCGGCGTGCTCTGGATTTCGAGCAGGAGACAGCGGATGCGCTCGCCGGGCTGATACTCCTCGCCCGGCACCTGTTCCTTAGCGGGCATCACGGCCTCGGCCTTGCCCAGATCGATGAACAGGTCGTTGCGCTCGCGGCGCCGCACCGTGCCTGTGACGATGTTACCGACCTGGTCCTTGAAATCGTCGTAAATGCGGTCCTTCTCAAATTGCCGAAGGCGCTGCATTACCGCCTGCCGAGCGGTCTGGGCTGCGATGCGCCCGAGGGAGGAGGGGTCGATCGCTTTCTCCAGCACCTCCCCGATCACCGCGCCGGGCTTAAGGGCCTGCGCCTTCTCAACGTGCAGCTCCGTTCGGGGATTGCTGACCGAATCGACCACCTTGAGCAGACACCAGGCCTGCAGCTGACCGTTGCGCGGGTTGATCTCGATCCGCAGTTCCTGACCGGAGTTCACGCCCTTCTGGGCGGCCGACCTCAGGGCATTCGCGATCGTCGCGATCATCTCGGCGCGCGGGATGCCCTTTTCCTTTTCCATGTACTCGAGGACGGAGAGAATTTCGCTGCTCATGGGCGAATGGGGGTGCGGGAAAATTGGGAAAAAAAAAGCGGGCCACAGGGCCCACTTTCCGAAGAGAGAGTGGAGGAGAACCTGTGAGGATTCGGCTCGGCCTCAGGATTGTCAAGCCCGCCGCCCAGCGCGCGGCCTCAGGGGCAAAATCTGCTTGAGCCCGGGTTTTTTCACCGAAACCCTTCCCAATTGACTCACGTCTTACCGCGACCTTGACCTCAATTATGACCCTCTCCCGCCCCGCCTCCAACCTCGGCGCCCCTGTCGGTCGCCCCGGATTCACTCTGATTGAGCTGCTCACCGTCATCGCCATCATCGGCATCCTTGCCGCCATCGTCATCCCGACGGTCGGCACGGTCCGCGAGAAGGCGCAGCGCGCCGTCGATGCCAACAACCTCCGCGAGGTACTCAAGGCCGCGCAAATCTACGCCGGCGACAACCAAGACCGCCTGCCGGATCCGATCAACATCGCGAACTCGGTGCTCAACGCCCCCCAACTCGCTTGGAAGTGGCCCGGCATCCTTGCCAAGAATAACATCCTGACCGACCCCACCTTCTTCTTCTCAAAGAACGATCCGGCCTTCAGCGGTACGTTCCCGACGTTCATCATCCAGCCTTCCAACCAGCGCAACACGCTGCACACCTCCTTCACCTCTGGCCGATCCCCTTCTTGGGAATTCGTCGGCGGCGTCAAGATGAGCGACCCCGCCACCACCCCGATCGCCTACACCCGCGGCCTGCAGACCAACGGCCTGTGGAGCGAGACCTCGGGCGTCTACAAGGCCACCGGCGGCTACATCGCCTTCCTGGGCGGAAACATCTCGTTCTATCCGAACACCAATAACCCCGCCCCCTTCATTTCGAATAACCCCACTTCGACCAGCACCACGCGCCCCAACAACATCCGGCAGGCGGTGCCCTTCAACGTCACGAACGCGAACCTCAGCGCCCGCATCTACGGCATTCCGCCCGCCTCGGGCGCTGCCGGAATGATCGGCACCGCCGGCGGCACCACTGCCCAGCGCGGGCCCTGAGCCGGCACCTCTGCCGGTAGCGCGATCGGTTGGGCACGAGAGGCTATTTTGGAGTCAAGACCTCAGCCTCCTGCCCCCCAAATCGGAATCTGTCCTTTCCCGCGGCCGGTTTGATCTTTGCACCCCCGCAGCCCCGAAAAGCGGGGGTTTTTTAGTTTCACAACTATCTGCCTGCTGGCAATTAAACCCACCGAGGCATCTTCTTGCCTAGAGTCGATTTGAGCCCGCCGCCGGCTTTCGGGAACCGGGAATCGGCCCAGAAAACCGGCTGGTCGGACGATGTACGAAGGCACAATGGAGGATCACTGAAGGCACCCTTGAGTCAGAGCGCGCCGCCCCAGCGCGCGTGCGGTTCAAGGTCTAAAATAGTCGCCCCAACTCAGGTGCACGCCGCGAGCCCGAGTCAGGCCGCCGGGGTAAACGACCGCCACGGAGTCACGCCCCACCCTGAGGCCACCACGGCCCGAATCACCGCGCGTCAATCCGTCCTGAAGCGTAATTCGTGATTTCGGCATCCGCTTGCGGACCAGAGCGTTCTCTGCCTCCCTCCTCGGCTTCTGTTTCCTTTGTCGACCACGCCGATGACTCCGCCCCGTGCCGCCAACGTCGCCGCTCCCCGTTCGGCGCCCGCCTCCGCCGCCGGCGGCGTCACCTACGTGGTCGGACACCGCAATCCGGATGCGGACGCGATGTGTTCCGCGATCGCCTACGCCGCATTTAAGGAAGCCAAGGGCGAGACCGGCTTTGTGGCCGCCCGCTGCGGCAACTCAAACGCCCGCATCGACGCGATCCTCACGCGGTTCCGCGTCCCCCTGCCCCACTACCTCAGCGACGTCTCACCACGGGTGCGGGACGTGATGACCAATGAGGTGGTCCACGTTAACGATCAGGCGACCTGCGCGGAGGCACTCGAGCTGATCGACCGCCACCAGGTGCGGGTTCTGCCCGCGGCCAACACGCGGCGTAAACCGGTCGGCCTGATCAGCCTCGCGCAGCTGGGCGGCGTCTTCATCCCGCGCGTGAGCGAGCCACGCCTGATGCGGCAGGTGCACAGCTCCCTCGCCGCCATCGCGCGGGCCCTCAAAGGCCAGGCGATCCATCTCGTCGATGCTGAGCGGGTCGAGGACCTCTTTGTGCGCTTGGGCACGATGGACATCCGCTCGTTCTGGAGCATTTCCGTGCGCGAGAACATCCCCGCCGAGCAGTCGATTATCATCGTCGGCGACCGCGGCGACGTGCAGCGGCGGGCGATCGACCTTGGCATTCGGGCGCTGGTGGTCACGAGCAGCCTGCCGGTCGCTCCGGAGGTGGAGGCCGCTGCCCGTGAGCGCGGGGTCAGCATCATCTCCAGCCCGTACGACTCCGCGACGACCGCGTGGGTCGTGCGCACCGCCTCCAACCTGGAACGCGTCATCGACCGCAGCTTCCTCACCGTCGACGCGGACACCCGGGTGGCGGACGCCCGCAAGCAGTTCGGGCTGAGCACGCAGGCGGTGCTGGTGACGGACGACGAGGGCCGCCTTGCCGGCATTCTGACCAAGAGCGATATTCTCAAGCCGGTGCGCACCCGTCTCGTACTGGTGGACCACAATGAGCTGACGCAGGCGGTGCCCGGAGCGGAGGAGGTTGCCATCGCCGAGATCATCGATCACCATCGACTGGGCAGTCTTAATACCGCGCAGCCGATCCTGTTCATCAACGAGCCCGTCGGCTCCACCTGCACCATCGTGGCGGACCTGTTCCGGCGGGAGGGCCTGCAGCCCTCGCCGCCGATCGCTGGGATAATGATGTCCGGGCTAATTTCGGACACCCTGCACCTAAAGGGACCCACGACCACGAGGAAGGACGCCCTGATTCTGGCCTGGCTGGGCGAGATCGCGGGCGTCGACTCCAACCATTTGGCGGAGGAGATCTTCAGCTCGGGCTCGGTCATTTTGGCGCAGACGCCAGACAAGATGGTGCGCTCGGATTTCAAGGTGTACGAGGAGGAGGGCGTGCGCTTCTCGGTGTCACAGGTGGAGGAGCTCGGGTTCGGCAACTTCGAGGCCAACGCGAAGGGGATCGCCCGCGCGGTGCAGGAACTGCGCGAAGGGGAGCGCCTCGCGTTCGCGGCCCTACTGGTCACGGACATCAACACCCAAAACTCCCTGCTGCTGGTGAAGGGCGAGAACGCGTTCCTCGAGCAAATTCGCTATGCCCGTCGGGAGTTGGACGACCTCTTTGACCTGCCCGGGGTGGTCAGCCGCAAGAAGCAGTTGATCCCCTACCTGACCACCGTGATCAAGGAGATGGCCGCCGACGGCACGCTCTCGGCGGGCAAGAGCACCTCACCATCAGGCCGCCGCCGCCGCTGACCCCGCTTCCCCGCCCGATGAGCACCAATCCTCCGCTACCGACGCCGGGCGCCGCCGACTCTCTCGAGGCCTCGCTGCTGCGGGTGCTGATGGAGACCAGCCCGGACCGGATCTACTTCAAGGACCGCGAGAGCCGCTTTGTCCGCAACAGCCACGCGCACGCCCTTTCCCTCGGCGCGGCGTCGCCGGAGGAGTGCGTCGGCCGGACGGACTTCGATTATTTCGCCCGCGAGCATGCGGAGCGCGCCTTCGCGGACGAGCAAGAGATCATCCGGAGCGGGCGACCGGTGATTGCGAAGGTCGAGCGGCTGACCCGCCGCGATGGCACCCAAGGCTGGGCTTCGAGCACCAAAATGCCCTGGCGCGACACCGCGGGCCGGATCATCGGGACCTTTGGCCTGACGAGGGATATCACCGCCGCGAAGGAGGCCGAGGAGCGGCTGAACGAGGAGCGCATCCTGCTGCGTACCATTATCGACCACCTCCCGAGCCGGCTGTACGTGAAGGACACTGCCTCGCGGTACGTCCTGAACAACCGCGCGCACTTGGCATCGCTCGGGGCGAGTTCGCCGGAGGAGGTGCGGGGCCGGACGACGCTGGACTGCTATCCCGGCGAGCGCGGGCGCCAGGCCCTCGCGGACGACCAGCAGGTGCTGGGTGGCGGACCCCCGATCATCAACCAGGAGAAGTCGGACTTCGGCCCGGCGGGCGACGTGCACTGGTCGCTCGTCACAAAGGTGCTGTTCCGGGACGCGCGGGATCAGGTGGTGGGTCTGGTGGGCATCAGCCATGACATCACCCGGCGGAAGCGCGCCGAGGAGGAGTTGCGGCGGAGGAGCGCGGAGATGGAGGCGGATCTGGTGATGGCGCGGCAAGTGCAGGAGGCGTTTCTGGACCGGGCGCCCCCTCACTTTGCGGGCGGGCGGACCCCGGGGGCGAGCGCCCTGCGCTGCAGCCACCGATACCTGCCGACCGCGACCCTGGGCGGGGACTTCTTCACCCTGCTGAAACTCGGCGAGCGGCGCTGTGGGCTGCTGGTGTGCGATGTGATGGGCCACGGCGTGCGGGCGGGGCTGTTGACGGCCCTCCTGCGCGGTGTGGTTGAGGAGATGGGCCCGCGGGCGGGCGAGCCGCCGCACGTGTTGCGGGAGATCAATCGGAGCCTGATGCCCATCGTCGAGCAGACCGGCCAGCCGGTCTTCGCGACCGTCTTCTTCGGGGTGATCGACCTCGACGAGGGGACGCTGGTTTACAGCAACGCCGGCCACCCACCGCCGCTGCTGCGGGGGGCGGGCGGGACGATCCGGCGGCTGGCCCCCGAGGATCCGGAGCCGGCGGCGGGCCTGCTCGGGGACTTCTCGTACAGCCGCCACGAGGTGCCCTTCCCGGCCGAAAGCACCCTGCTGGCCTTCACCGACGGGGTGTTCGAAGCGGCGAACGCGGCGGGCGAATTCTTTGGCGTGGACCGGTTGCGGGACACCCTGGCGACGGCGCCGGCTGGGGCGGTGATCCCGGCGGTCCTCGAGCACGTGCGGGCGCACTGCGGCCGGGGCGAGTTCGAGGACGATGTGTGCCTCGTGTGCCTCGAGGCGGACTTCACCACGCCGGCGTCAGGATGAAGCTGCAGGCGGTGTTACCCTGCCTTCGTCATAGGCGGATCCCCGTTTCCAGCGCGAGCGCGGCGAAGGGTTCCCCGAACCGCGGTCGCAGGCGCACTGACAGGGTCGCGAACGGACAGCCCAGTCGCAGTAGTGGGGGCGGATCGAAAACAGAGGGTCCGGCTCGGCCACGCGGGATCCGTGAGCAGGCCAAACCGGAGCGTCGTTGCTTCCATCTCCCAGGCGCGGCAGACCGGAAATCAGGACCACCGCATTCCTTTGCCCTTGCCAAACCGGTTCGGGGAGGCAGCGCCCTTTGCACTCTGCCCCCCGCCCTGGATCAAACCTCCCGGAAGCGTTTCGCGATTGCTCCGCGGGTTGCAAGAACCCTCCTTGTCTCAGACTCCGCTGATATTGTTGCTTTTCAGTGTTTTCTCGGGCGGACTCAGTTTTTCGATCAGGGCCTTGCCCCTTCGCTCACCGGCGCATTCGGGCGCCAAGGCCGGCCCCCCCAGCCTTAGACTTTCACCCGCCCACCCGATGCACCACCCACCTACCCGCCTCTGCCTGCTCCTCGCCGGGCTGCTTTCGCTCAGCGCCCAGGCGCAGACCACCCCCGCCTCGCCCGCCGCCGTCGACCGCGCCTCCGTCACCGTGACCAAGCCGGAAGCGAAAGAGGAGGTGATCCAGCAGGAAAAGGTTGTCGTGACCTCGTTCAAGCGGGCCCTCGAGGCGTACAAGGTCCCGATCAACGTCAGTGTCCTCACGGAGGACGCGCTGCGGGAGTACAACATCACGGACATTAAGCGGCTGATGGCGGAGAGCGAGGCCATCAACGCCCCCCTCAGCGGCGCGCGCTTCGCGGACAATGTGACGGTGCGCGGGCTCAACACGGGGAATGCCAACGCCAACAACTTGGAGCAGTTCGTGCGCTCCACCCTGTCCTACTATCTGGACGACACCCCGCTGCCGAACATCGGCTTCCGAATCAAGGATGTGGCGCGCGCGGAGACGCTGATTGGACCGCAGGGAACGCTGTACGGGGCGGGTTCGCTGGGCGGCACGATCCGCTACATCACCAACCAGCCCCGCTTCGGGAAGCTCGAAGGCCGGATCTCCGGCACCGTCTCAGAGACGAAGCACGGCGGCCTATCCTTCGATGCGGACACTGTGGTGAACGTGCCCCTGACGCCGAACCTCGCTCTGCGCGTTTCGCTCTCCCATCTGGACGAGGCCGGGTTCACCGACCGAGTCGTCTCGCGTCCGTGGGCGCCGACGCCGGCCTGGATCGGCACGCCCAACGCGGGGCAGCAGCGCTATGAGGAGGATGACTGGCAGAGGGTCACCGGCGGGCGGGCCACGCTCCGCTGGAAGGCCACCCCCACCCTCACCCTGAGCGTCTCCCACGCGGAGCAGGCGCAGGACGCCCACGGCACCTCAGGCACGCAACTGTTCCCGATCGCGCGGAATCCCGAGCCGGGAGCGCCGACGCCGCTCGCCACCCGCCAAGTGTTCAACGAGCACACGATCATCTCCCCCAACGAGGAGTACGCGGACCGGCGCATCCGCATGGACTCGCTGGAACTCGACTGGGACCTAGGCTTCGCGCGTCTGGTCTCGTCGACGGGCGACTACACGGACCGGAAGCTGGGGCAGGCTGACTACACCGCGGCCGGGAACACCTACTACAACTACATCAGCCCGCAGCTGAACATCAACAACGCCGCCTTCAACGGCCGACCCGCGTTCATCACCTTTGACAATTACCACCGCGGGCTCGTGCACGAGACGCGGCTGAGCTCGAAGGACGCCGCCGGTCCGGTCAGCTGGATCACCGGCCTGTTCTACACCAAGACCCGGCGCAGCCTGCGCTTCAGCGAGTACGTCCCGGGCCTGGACCTCGCCGGGGCGCGTTTCGTGGTCGCAGACCCAACGCGCCGGAATAACGAGGGCTACCGCGAGAACCAGCAGACCGACTACCAGGAGCGCGCGCTATTCGGGGAGGCGAACTTCCGATTTTCCCGCCTGTGGAATGTGACCGCTGGTCTGCGCAGCTTCAGCTACGAGGATGACGGTCTCTCCAACATCCGCGACTACACCGGACCGACGAGCCGCCTCACCGAGCGCACCGAGTCCCAGAAGGGCCGGACCTACTTCAAGCTTAACTCCTCCTTCCAGTTCTCGGACCAACTGCTGGGCTATGCCACCTTCTCCCAGGGTTACCGTCGCGGCGGGGCGAACGGGTTCCGCGACTATGCGGGCAAGGTCGTCAGCCCGCAGGCCCGCGCTTACGAGCCCGATTCGGTGAACAACTTCGAGGGCGGCCTGAAGGGATACCTGCTGAAGGGAGACCTTTACGTTCAGACGGCAGTGTACGAAATGCGGTGGAAGAACCCCCAAGTGGGCTTCAGTCAGACGATCGACGACCTCTTCCCGATCAACGGTCTGGTCAACGGAGGCAACATCCGGTCCCGCGGCCTCGAGGCGGCATTCCGTTACCGGATCAACCGCCAGTGGAGCATCAACTACAAGACCTCGACCACGAGCGCGCGATTCATAGAGCGGCGCGTGGTCCCGCTCTACACCGTGCCCAGCGGGGAGGATCTGATCACGACCGCCGGGCTCTCCACTTGGGGTGCGCCGAAGTGGAAGCACTTCGCCGGTCTGCGCTTCTCGACGCCGCTGCGGGAGGGACTCCAGCTGACGGCCTCCCTGCGGCTACGCCGCGTGGACAAGCTGCAGTGGAGCAGCGCGACCAACAACCTCTACCCGGCCTACACGAAGTACGATGCCAACGTGGGGCTTTACCGGGACAAGTGGGACCTCTCACTGTGGGTGGACAACCTGACGAACAACCGCGCCCTCGTTTCCAACAACGCGGGCACCAGCCAGAGCGGTCAGCTTGGCTCGCGGGCCATCTACCTCCCTCCGATCACGATCGGCACGACGGTATCCTACCGCTGGTAAGGCTCCTCCGGCAGCGGGCCGGGCGCGGAGCTAAGTAGCTCGGGGTCCCTTCGGCCGGGCGGAAGGCAAGTCGGACCGGCGGCTGCGCGCGGCCTGCAGCGGTCGGCGCGGCCCCGCCGGGGACGCCCCCGCGTCCATGCCGGGCTCAGCGCCAACGGCGATCGCGAGAGAACCGCGCTCGTGCCGTTCCTCCATTCGGCCCACCAGATTGCCATCGGGGTCGCGTACGAAAGCCGGCAAGAGTTCGTGATCCGACAACCGTGCCGCCAGCCCAGGCGCCCGCTCCGGAACCGCCCCACCCGCCACCACGCGCAGATCCTACTCCTCCAGTCCCGCAACCCGATACTATAACACGGAGTTGCGCCCTGCCTCCCCCGTCCGATCCGGCACCGTGAGCATCAGCCAGACCGCGCCCAACCCGAGGAACGAAAGCCGGGCACCCGCATAAAAGAGCGGCCGCAGGCCCAGCACCTCCGCGAAAAACCGCTTCGCCACCGCCACATCCCGCACGGCGAGCGCCACCTGACCCAAATCCGGCACGAGGGAAGCATACATCGGTGAAACTGCGGTGGTACCCTCAGGGCACCGCCATCGTCACCCGGGCCTGACCGCCGCCGTGCAGCACCCGCACTCGGTCGCCGTCCCTAAACAGCCCCGTCGAGGCCTCCTGCACCACCGTCACCGTGCTGCCGTCCTCCAGCCGCACGGTGATTTCTTGCGCCCGCTGGCGCGTCGCCGCTTCCTCCACCGCCTGTCCCACCACCGCGCCAGCCACCGCTGCCGAGGCCTGCACCAGGGCGCCGCCCACGCCCCGGCCCCCGCTGCCCGCCGCCGCCCCCACCATCCCGCCGCCGAGGGTGCCGAGGCCAGTGCGCCGGCCCTCGATGTTCACCTCCCGCACGCTGGTGACCACGCCCAGGTCGCTCCGTTGCAGGACGTTCGCCTGCCCCGCGGGAACGACCCGGCGGGAGGACGGGAGCGTGCACCCCGCTAGGAAAAGGCCGGCGGCGCTCAGAAGCAGCGGGACGATCGTGGGGTTCATCCGCGGAGGGGGAACGAGGGACCTGAGGGCGTGGACGGCTTGGCGAGAATAAAAGTTACCCGGCCCGCCCGAAGAGCAAACGAAGGGAATTCAGGCACACGATTAGCGTGCTCCCCTCGTGGGCTGCGACGCCGATGGACAGCGGCACGGCTCCGATGGTGGTGGCTACGACCATCACGAGGACCACCCCGAGGGAGAGGGCCAAATTCTGGCGGATGATGGCGCGCGCCCGGCGGCTGAGCCGCGCCGCCGCGAGGAAGTTGTCGATGCGGTCGTGCATCAAAATCACCTCCGCCTGCTCGAGGGCCGCGTCGCTGCCGCGCGCCCCCATCGCCACACTGACGTCCGCGGCGGCCAGGCTGGGGGCGTCGTTGACCCCGTCCCCGACCATCGCGACCACCCGGCCCTCCGCACGCAGGGCCTGGATCGCGGCCACCTTGTCCTCGGGACTGAGGCCGGCGCGGACCTCGGCGACCCCGAGCTCACGCGCAACTGCCTCCGCGGCGTGGCGGCGGTCCCCAGTGAGCATCACCGTGCGGATGCCGGACCGGCGGAGTTCCGCAAGCACGCGGCGAGATTCGGCGCGGATCTGGTCCCGCAGCAGAAGGCGGCCGACTAGGTCGCGGCCGAGCACCCAGACCTCGCTCAGGTCGGCGTCAGCGGGCGGGAGCTGGCGCACCCAAGCGGCCAGGGGTCCGGCCTCGAGCAGTTCCCGGCGGCCGAGCAGGAGGGTGGACTCCCCCACCCGGCCCTGGAGGCCTTGGCCAGTGAGTGAGCGGAAGTCTTCGACTGGCAACTCGCGGATGCCGGCGGCCCGGGCGTGGCGGACGATGGCGCGCGCGATGGGGTGGTGGGACTTGGCCTCGAGGGCGTGCGCCAGTTCCAGCACCTCGCGTTCGCGGCCCGGCGGGAAGCTCTCGCAGCCGGCCACGGCGAGTTCCCCTGTCGTGAGCGTGCCCGTCTTGTCGAGGGCCACCGCGTCAATGTCGGCCAATCGCTCGATCGCGGCTCCCCCGCGGAAGAGCACCCCGTGGCGGGCACCCCAGGCGATCGCGGCCAGAATGGCGGAGGGGATCGAGAGGACGAGGGCGCAGGGGCTGGCGACGACCATCAGGGTCATCCCCCGGTAAAAGGCGGAGCGCGTCTCGCCGTCCGGGGCGAACGCGGGCAGGCCGAAGCCGAGCCACCAGACGAGGAACATCAGGCCGGAGCCGCCGATGACCAGGTAGGTGTAGCCGGTGCCGAAGCGGTCCGTGAGGCGCTCGCTGGGGGCCTTAAGCCTCTGGGCGGTCTGGATAAGCCGGATGATGCGCTGGAGCGTGCTTTCTGCCGGGAGCCGGGTGACGTCGAAGTCGACCTGACCCCAGAGGTTGAGGGTACCGCTGTAGACGGGGTCGCCCGGAGCCTTGGGAACCGGGTTGGCCTCGCCGGTGAGGGCGGACTCGTCGCAGGCGCTGCGCCCGGCGGCCACGCGTCCGTCGGCGGCGAAGGCCTGGCCCGGGCGGACGCGCAGGCGCTGGCCGGGGCGCACCGCGTCGACCGAGACCCCGTGTTCGCCGCCGTCGGCATCGAGGAGCGTCGCCTGTTTCGGAGCGGATTTGAGCAGTGAGCCGACCTCGCGCTGGGTGCGGTGCAGGGCGTAGCCCTCCATCGCGCCGGAAGCGGAGAAGAGGAACAGGAGGAGCACGGCCTCGCCCCAGGCGCCGATGGCGACCGCGCCGGCCGCCACCGCGAGCATCAGGAAATGGATGTCGATCGCGCGCTTCCGGAGGGTTTCCCAAGTGTCGATCGCAGCGTCCCAGCCGCCGGCGAAGAGAGCGACGAGGAAGAGCCCGCGGGCGAGCCAGGGCCAGTCCGGGAGGAAGTGGCTGGCGGCGGAGGCGGCGAGGCCGGCGGCGCCGCAGAGCGTGGCCAGCAGGGCGAGGAGCTTCCATTCCTGTTCCTCGGGCGCGGGCTCAGCGCGGATCTCGGGCCACTCCATCTCGCGCCAGAGCCAGAGCTTCTCGGCGGTGGGCCCGGCGAGGCGGCCGAGTTCGGTCAACCCGCCCTCGCGCCGGAGGCGGAACCCGGCGGGCGCCGGCCCCGGGGTATCGACGCCGCGGGCGGCGACGGCGGCGATCGTGGCCGCGAGGCGTTCCTCCAGCCCTAGCACGGGATCGCGGCCCCAGGTGGCTACGGAGACTCGCCGCGAGGCGGGATCGATGCGGACCGCGTTGACGCCCGGCTCGTCGCGTAGGAAGCGAGCAAGGCCGGCGACCCAGTCCTCCCCCGCGCCCGGTTGCTCGATCATCACGGCAAAGTGCGGGGGAGGGCGGCGGGCGGCAATTTCAATTGCGGGCGGCGGCAGGCCGGGGCTTCCTTTATCGCCCGCGATGATCGGCCTCCGCGACGACACCGATTCCAGCCCGCCGCCGCCGGCCCTCGCGCCGGAGCTGGCCGCGCGCACCTTCGCGGCACAAGGCTGGCTGCGCACGGCCCTCGGTCTGGAGTACCGCGCGCAGCAAGAGGAGATGGCGCGGGCCGTCGCCGGGGCCCTAGCCGACGACGAGCCGCTGCTGTTCGAAGCGGGCACGGGCGTGGGCAAGTCCCTCGCATACCTCGTGCCGGGGATCATCCACGCCGTCGATCAATCGCGGCCGCTAATCGTCTCGACCCACACCATCGCCTTGCAGGAGCAGTTGGAGGAGAGCGACCTCCCGAAGTGCCGGCGGCTCTTCCGCGGCACCCCGGAGCTGGCGCGTTACGCCGACTTCCGGGCCACGGTGCTGGTCGGAAAGGGGAACTACCTCTGCACCACGCGGCTCGCCCACGCCTTGGCCGAGCGGGCGTCTCTGCTGGCCGATGCCGAGTACGATGAGCTGCAGCGCCTCGCCGCGTGGGCGGCGGAGACCCGGACCGGCCTGCGACACGAACTGCGCCCGCCGCCCCGAGCGGAGGTGTGGGACGTGGTGAGCGCGGATTCGTCGGCCTGCTCGCGCAAGCATTGCGACGGGGGCCGCTGCTTTTACCAGCAGGCCCGCGCGCGCCTCCGCCAGGCCAACGTGGTCATCGTGAACCACGCGCTCCTCTTCGCCCTGATCAATGCCGGGGGCGCGCAGGCGCAGGGCGCGGCGGCCGACGCCCGCGGGGTGCTGCTGGCGGATGACTTCGTGGTGCTGGACGAGGCGCACACCGTGCCCGAGGTCGCCACCGAACACTTCGGCCTCAGCCTCTCCAGTTACGGCGTGGACCGGGCGCTGAAGTATCTCCACAATCCCCGAACTCGCCGGGGGTTGCTGCGGCGCCTTGGAGATCTGGCCGGGCCGCAGCTCGTGGTCGACGCGCTCGCGGCAGCGGAGGAGTTCTTTGCCTCGATCGCGGACACTCTGCTCGCGGCGCGGAGCGTCGTCCGCCTTCGCCAGCCGGAACCGGTGGCGCCGGTGCTGGAGGGGCCGCTGGGGGCCCTGGAGCGGCTGTTGGCGGAGCGGGCGGACCGACTGGAGGAGGGACGCGACCGGGACGAGCTGATGGAGCAGCGGCAGCGGCTGAAAGGCATCCAAGGCGGACTGAACGAATGGCTGAGCCTCGGCGCGCCGGGGCACGTGTACTGGGCGGAGCGGTCCGGGCGGCAGCAGACGATCGTGACCCTGCGGAGCGCGCCGTTGGAGATCGCCCCGGCCCTGCGCCAGCACCTGTTCGGCCGGCGGACGGCCGTGGTGTGCACCAGCGCCACCCTTGCCCTGGGCGGCCAGGTGGGGGCGTTCGCCCAGCGGTTGGGCGCGGGCGATGCCCGCACGGGGCTTGTGCGCTCCCCGTTCGACTACGCGCGGAACATGCGGGTGTACGTGGCCGCGGACGTGCCCCTGCCCTCCGCGAAGGACGCCCGCCTCGCTCTCGACATCCTCGCGGATTACGTGGCGTTCTGCTGCACTCGGGTGCGCGGCGGCTCGCTGGTCCTCTTCACCAGCTACACGGACCTCCGAGCGGTGGCCCAGGCCCTCGAGCCCGTGCTGCAGGCGGAGGGGCGGCCGCTGCTCTGCCAAGGCGCGGACCTCTCGCGCACGGAGCTGACCCGGCGGATGCGGGCCGCGGGCAATGCGGTGCTGCTGGGCACGGACAGTTTCTGGACGGGGATCGATGTCCCGGGCGACGCGCTGGCACAGGTGATCATCACCCGCCTGCCCTTTGATCCGCCAGACCACCCGGTGACCGAGGCGCGCTGCGACCACCTGCGCGAGGAGGGGGGCAACCCGTTCCAGGAGCTGACCTTGCCCGATGCCCTGATGAAGTTCCGTCAGGGCGTGGGCCGGCTGATCCGTTCGGCGTCGGACCGGGGCGTGATCACCCTGCTCGACGCCCGGGTGCTGGCCAAGACCTACGGCCGGCTGTTCCTCGATTCCCTGCCCCAGCCCGCCTTCACCCCGCTGTCGCGGGCGAACCGCGAAGAGAAATTTCGTCCTTTCGCCTGAGGACCGCCGGGTGTTACCATCTCTTGATGTTGACCCTGCACGCCACTGCCGCGACCGGTACCG
>Ga0194116_10001622_pt1 | contig 31471 bp, 27 predicted proteins | sample TA2MahsurfametaG_4_FD_148617 | JGI IMG/M metagenome (GOLD analysis project Ga0194116, IMG submission 148617) | Freshwater microbial communities from Lake Tanganyika, Tanzania - TA2015008 Mahale S9 surface | ecosystem: Environmental > Aquatic > Freshwater > Lake | place: Tanzania: Lake... | reverse complement strand
AATGTCAAAAATGGGTCTTTTCGGGTTTTTAAATTTAACTAAGTAGAAAAACAGATAAAGTCCTTTGGGATCTTTGCTCTGAAAATCAAACTTTTTGTCCCAATTATACGAGTAATTCTTGACTCCATTTCCACCATTTTCACCACCCCAACGCCAAATAAAAACCAAAGCCGCCGCCAGGAGAAGTGTTGCCATCAAAACAATTATTTGCGACTTATTTTTCACCCGTGTTCGCATTTAGATCGTTCAACAAAGTCTGGAAACGCATTTGAATTTTCTCAAATCGATTTTTATCTAATTCGTATTCACCATACCAGACCAAATCAAAAATTCGGATACAATCGGAGAAGGGCTTTTTGATGGATCCTGACTTCATTTCGAACAAATATTCGTGATTTGTTTTTTCACGTTTCCACTTTATGATTTCTTGAGCTATAAGTAGTTGGAGAATTATCGTAAAATAAATTCGAATGCATTCACGGTAGTTTTCATTGATTAATGCATTTTCAAGTCTGATGTCTAGTTCCGATTTTGTAATAATCTCCGGATTCCAATCATCATCAAATTCTTGAACGAACTTTGGATTTGAATTTTGTTTTTTTAACCAAAAATAAAGTCCAGTAATAACTGCTGCAAAGAGCAACAAAATAAGAATCGTTTTCCAAGTAGATTGTGAAATTTTGGTTGGATCAGGCGCATCAATATCGATATCGGGTTCATTAATGTCTGGCGGATCAAATTCAGGTGGCTCAGCCATTTCAGTTTCTTTCATTTCCTTTTTGGAATTCTTTCCTGAACCATTGCGGTTCCTTTTAATCTGTTCCTCAAAATCTTTGCTACTGACTTCTTCCTGATCCGAAACAGTTCCATCTTCCGAAACATAATGTGGTGCATTACTCCACCAATCACGTGGTTCTTTTTTGTTTGGATCTTTTCCGAATTCTATCTCACGCTGCGTGTTATTCCATTTTTTTTCAAGGTCAGAGCTATTTTGTGCCTTGAATTTTAAAAGCGACAAACTAAAAACGATTGCTATGTAAATTCTAATCCTCAACTTCTGTTTCTTTAAAGCGATTTCTTTTTCCGAAATTCTTAAATTCTTTTTGCAATGATTTAGCCGTTTTAATTTCTTGCATATTAGAAAACAAGAAGCATGTTGAGACAGTGTATAATGGAATAGCCATCAACAAAACAACTATATAAATGGTTTGTCTTAAAATGTTTGCCCAAAAAATTCCATTTAAACCATAAGTAGAAGTAATTTTTTCAACGAATTGAGCAATTAAATCCAAAATATCCGGAAATAACTCTACACCTCGGTATTCGTTATGAAGACTTCCAATAAAAGCAATTGGCTGCGTAAAAACAGCTAAAATCGAAAGAATAATAATGAATGTTAGCAACGAAATAAAATAACTTGATGCACTATATTTAAACCCGTTTCTGATATTTGTCCTCCATTTTTCAGATTCAAAGCTAACTGAAGGCATTACAAGCTGAAACAAAGGAAATAAAACCAATAGAGGCAAGGAAGTGTACCAGGGTAAAAGAAACAGCAATAAACATGGAATCAAATTAACGAGATAAATTACTAAAAACCTTTTTTTCAAGAATTCCTTGAATGTCACAACTGAATCGTTCAGGTTAGTAAATACATGCAATACAGAAGCTTGAATTAAGGAAAATAGTATAGTCCAAATGAAAAATGAAATGAAGTCAAAGTTATTTTTAAAGCCAAATCCGACAATAAATTCCAATTGACTCACCCAATCAAAATAGTAAACAAACTCTTGATCATTAGGAAACAAGAAGTCGCGCAAATAAATTAACACTAAAGCAATCGGCAGTACAATTTTCCAAATGAAACCCATAAATCGTTGGAAGTAAATTTGATAGAAAAACAAGGAATCACGAATCAGTTCACCTAACGATCGAATTTTGCCTGAAACAAACTCATACCTATTTACGCCTGTGAAATCATCCTCTTGTGACAAAAGATGTGGATTTTTCTTTGCCACGTAGAAAGGATATGCGACAAAAAAGAAGAGCATCAATCCAAATGAAAATGAAATGATGAACCATTTCGACCAATCAGGCAAAGAATCGTAATGGTGCGTTACGTAACTTTCAAGAAACCCTGCTGCTATGATGAAGGGAACGAGCCCTAACATAATTTTAATGCCTCTTTTTACGGAAAGCTTGAATGATTGAAAACGCGAATGTGTTCCAGGAAAAATCCAACCATTTCCTGCTGTAATGCCCGCTCCACCTGCAAGCACAATCGCAGAAATTTCAAAAGCTCCGTGAATCCAAATTCCCAAAAAACTTGTAATTAATAAGCCTTTAAGTCGGAAATAATATTGAAACGCGCCCAACATCACGCCATTCGAAAATAAGAGTAAATGCGTTCCGAGTGTAAAAAATAACCCTGCAAAAAAAGTTAGGAAAGCGACAAAAATGTTATTCGTCGTGATTCTAATAAACATGGCTAATTGGTCACTATCCTCATAGACGCCTAAAGGGTTACCCGCCTCAATATTTTGAATCGTCATATCGACATACGAGTCTCCCATTACCATTCTTGGAAAATCTGGATTAACAGATGTTGAAACAATTCCAATGGTTACATAAACCATAAAAGCGATAAGCGCTGTCAGCAACGATTTCCTTGATCTATATATCTCCAATGGAAGAGAAATCGTTAGCTCCTTGACTAAATTTCGAAAAGAATCACGCTTGAATTTATTTACTCCGATAAACACTTTTTGTCCAAGCTGATTGAGGTAAACCCTGACCGTTCTTCTGAAATAATGTGTTTGAGCATAACCCAAATCGTCAGTAATATCTAAATATAAATCTGCTAATTCATCAGGATTGGCATCGGAAGATTCATTGAGTTTTTCGAAACGTTCCCATTTCTGTTGATTTTCCCTAATGAATCTTGTTTCTTTCATTTGACAAATTACGATACCCGATTGAATTTCAACTAAAGGTATTAAAATAATGGTTAATCAATTCCTTTTGTGTCTATTTCAAGTTTATCGAAATCGTAATCCTCTTCCTCGTCATAAATATCGAAATAAGGTTCTTTGAATGATTTGGTAATTACTCTTCTTTCGAGACTTAGCAATAAGGAAGGTAATATAATTAAATTGGTCGCCATTCCCACTAAAATGGTTATCGATACAAGTAAACCAAGACCTTTCGTACCGCCGAATTGAGAAAAAACAAACATTATAAAACCAAAGAATAGGATTACTGATGTGTAGAAAATCCCCAAACCAGTTTCGCGCAACGATTGAAGAATAGCATATTTAATGTCCCAAGCGTGCTGTTTCAATTCCTGCCTGTATTTAGCTAGAAAGAGAATTGCATTATCAACTGTAATTCCGAGAGCGATTCCAAAAACCAGCAAGGTTGACGGCTTCAATGGAATTTGAAAATAACCCATAATTCCTGCGGTAAAAAGCAAAGGAATTATATTCGGAATCATAGATATTAAGATTATGGTAAAAGAACGGAATAGAAAAGCCATGAGCAATGCAATGGAGATTATCGCAAAAACCAAACTTTGAACTAGGTTAATAAATAAATACTTTGTTCCTTCAGCCGCTACAACGGATGTTCCAGTAAATGTTAAATCATAATATTCTTGATTGATTGCAGTTCTTAACCATTTATTAAAATTAGGCTTGCTCTTGTATTCGTTTATTTTTTCAGGATCCAAATTAAATGCATATTCCAAATCGTCATTTCCCTTTGATATAATCGAAATAAGGTTGCTGAATACCGCAGAATGTTCATATAGAATTGAATCGATGACCGATTTATCTCCTTTTTCAACTTTTGAAAATAAACGCTCCAATTCCTTTTTATCTGGATTTAGAATTTCATCCACTTCACCTCGCAACGAATCCACTTTATCCGCAACTTTGTAGGAGCCCACATCTTTCATTTGCATGCGAATTCGCAACGTGTGATGCGTGGTGTCCACTAAATTTTTCAGCGAGATATTACCGCCATTAATACGTTCCGCATCAAATTTGTCAACATATTTCTTAAGTCGTAATTTGTCTTTATTTGAGATAATCTTATACTGATTCGGGTTATTTCCGTAGTAGGCCATGTTTATGACTTTTATGAAATCAACCACTGATAAGCTTTTGGAAAACAAGGTGTCTTGAGCAAAAACATTTTGTATTTCTTCCACTTTTTCTAGGGTTTCATTCGAAAATAAACGACCTTTTCGTTTGTAATCAATCGTTACTTCAAATGGGATGGAACCTCCAAAATTCTTTTCAATGAACTTCATATCCAAGAGAATGGGGTCTTTTTTCGGAAGATCGCTTGTTACATTTCCTGTTGAGATAATCATAGTCATTCCAAAGATGCTTACAACCAATATGGCAACGGAACCAACATAAACCCAACGTCTGTATTTGGTTATTATGATTACAATATATTGGATGAATCCTTGTGAATAAACGCGGTAAAGATGTTTTAAATGTCGTGGCTTAGGCGGTTTTGAAATGGAAGCCAATATGGGAATTATGCAAATGGAAAGAACAAAAACCACCATGATGTTCAAACTGGAAATAATTCCAAATTGAGCCAATTTTTCAGAGCTCGTAAAGGTGCAAAAACCAACTGCCGTGGTTAAATTGGTTAGAAAAGTTACCGAACCAATACGGCGAATCATTGTGAAAAGTGCTCTTGTCTTATTATTGAATCGTACGTATTCCTGATGATACCTGGTAATCAAGAAAACACAATTTGGAACTCCAATTACAATAAGCAAAGGCGGAATCAATGCCATCATAATTGAAAGTTGAAATCCAAAAAGAGCGATACTACCGAGTGCCCATATAACAGAAACAAAAACAACGAGATTACATTGCATTACAACCCGAAGAGAACGGAAGAAAATGTAAAGTAAAATTGAGGAAGCAAGAACGGAAAGTCCTAAGAAAATATACATTTCGTTGACAATTCGTTTTCCGATAACAACACGAATATGGGGTAACCCAGCAAAATAAGGTTTTCCAAAATACTTAGAATAACTTTGAGCTAGTTCCTCAATTTCAAATACAAACTTGTTTCGTTTCTTATCCGCCAGACATTCTTCGTTCATCCCAACAAGAAGAAGTGAAACTTTTTTGTCATCGTTGTAAAGTAAATTCTTGTAAATGGGATTTACTCGGATTTCTCGCTTAATTGAATCAATGGTTTTTTTCTTGTATGTAGTATCGGAAAAAATTGGATTGATCTCAAATGTAGTATCCTTAACATTGTTTTTAATTGTAAATAAGGTGGCCTCAGAAATAACATTTTCAACTCCTTTAATTTTTTTAATTTTCTGAGTGAGTTCAAGCCATTTTTTAAAATTTCGTTCATTGTGCAACGAATCTGACTTAATCGCTATAACCAACGTGGAACCATCTTCACCAAATTGCTCCTTGAATTTTAAATAGTCCATTTGAACAGGACTATCCGTTGGAAGTGTGTTTCCGTAGCGGTTATCAACCTTCAAATTAGTAACTGCGAAATACCCAAAAAAAATGGTAAGAATGATTATTACGGTTGAGATGAGCAACTTATTTCTTAAAATCAGACTCGCAAGGCTATTCCACATAGAAAAAATCGAAATCAAAGGTATAAATTATAATTGAACCGATTTTAGATTGGCAATATCATCAATCAATTAAAAACAACTTCGTGGAAATATCTTTCTAATTTGGATAGGTCGGATAACTGATTAAGGTATTCGCTAATATTGTCATTGATTCACTTAATACAAAGCAAAGAATGATATAGGAAATTCCATGTATTATGCCTAGAACCACATTATTTTTCCCCAGCTCGGCTTTTTCATTTTCTGGAGTTGCCCAATTTATCATTTGGAAGCTAAATCTAAAAAGAGCATATGAAAAAATGAAAGCCAAAAAGGCGAAGACAAACCAAAATCCAATTCCCAAAAGCAAATTATTTGACTTGGCATAATAGAAAAAGGAAGAAACAGCAATTTCAGAGAAATCATTTAAGTTAATTCCAAATCCAATTAATACGCCCGATAGAAGAATTCCAGAGGCCGTATTTAATGGTTGCGTTATTTTATGAAAAAATGACAATAATAATTTTAAGGCAACGATCAGATATAAAACTGTTACAAGTGCCGCAATGACAACATTTAAAGATTCCATAGTTTTTATTTTAGTTTAATACTACTTTCCAATTTCTCCAACTTCGCCACATTCTCATATTTCCAAGTTGAAACTCATCTGCAAAATTTGTTGTTTCCCAAGGTTGATATATTGTGCCATTATGCCGCACATAAGAACTTGGAATTTCAGCTGGGAATCCAGAAACCCCAAGCATCGCGTGCTTTCCAGCATGCGTATCTCCAACTATAACAGCAACATTGTAATTCAATTTTTTAAGGATAGCATATGCTATAAGCGATTTCGTATCGCAGTCACCCGTTTCTTGAAAGACATATTCCGTGGGAGTATAAACTGCGAAAGGCTGAACATAGGGGCAGCAACCATTTGGTTTACAATCACCCCCTTGTTTACAATTTCTCATTTCAATGTAAGTATATGGAGGAGTTTGAATTGCTGATACAACAAAATTCAATCTGTCAATTCCACTTAAATTCCTTTTATCCATTTGTAATTTAAACGCTTTACTAATTATTGAAATTGTTTTATCACATTGTTTAACAAAATCGGAATAAAGATTTCCTTCAAAAAATAATGCTGGATAAGATTCACGATAACGCTTCGATGTTTCGAACTCTTGATTTTCAAGTTTGAAACTTACCGAACAGTTTCTCCCGGCATAATCGTTCCAATTCCACCTGAAAGTTGTCATTTGTTTATTGTCCTTTTCATCTTGTTTTTCCTCCGTCGAGTCTTTTTCGTCTATTTTCAATTCATCTTCTTCGACTGTAATGATCTGAGTTGTATCAAAATTATAATACCACTCAGAAAGATGTTCTTGTCGATAAAGCTTTTCATTGAGAAATGGAAATAAATTCAACACAATTATTATAAGAATAACCCAAAAAGCAAGATTGCCAAATTTGAAAAAATTCTTTTGGTTTCTCATTTAATTCCCAAGGCTTTATTATAGTCGAATTCCGTTTTTATTTTGTTTTCAACTTGCTGGATTTTTCTTGTAGAAAGCAAAAACATTAAAAATGAAGTTCCAATTCCATCAATAGTTGCTGCTTTCAAAAATGCGCCAGATCCATATTCCTCGCTTTTCTTGACTAACAAATAGGGAATCAGAAAAATCACTGCAAATAGCAGGTCTATCAATATTTTCGTCTTGCCCAGCCCAATGCTCATAACGTCAATTGTCATCAAAAGTGAATAACAGTTGACCACCTTAAATTCCTTCCCTTTTTGTTCCTTCAACATCGATAATGTCCAAACAGCATCAAGTTTTTGTTCCAAATGCGATGTGTTTTTTGATAATTTATAGTCCTTGGCTAAATTTTGAATTTGCTCGGAACTTTTTATTTCATTAAAAGAATTATTAATTGAGCTTCGAAACATCATTACCTCAAACCCATTCGCAACAATAAATGAAATTAATAATACTAAAGAAATTATCATTGCCGAAACAATTATTTGTGAAAAATGAAATGGCGATGGTTCTGATTTTACAGAATCTTTGCTCAAAGCCATTTTCAAATTCGTAACCATTTCAACTGCCTCCTCATCCGACAATCCTTTAAAATCTAAACCTTTATATTTATCATACAAGGTCTCCATATTTGAAAGTTGATCCTTTATTTTTCTGTATCGAGTCTGCATTGAAAGAAACAGTAACAGTTGCAAAAGAATAAAACAGATGAAACCTAAAAATACCCCTGTAAAAATGGCAACACCCCAATTATTAAAAATGATTAACCCGTAAATGATTCCAGCTCCTACACAAGATAAACTCAATAAAAGGAGCATATAACCCAGAATGTTAAAAATAAATACTTGCCTATTTGCCTCTTCAGAAGAAACATTAATAAGTACTTCGTTTCTAACTCCAAAAAATAATTTACCTAGATTCATGGGCAAAAAATATTGAGTGTCCATTCTGTTTGATCAAATTCCCTGCTAGGAATTACGCGAATTAAAAGCTCCGTGGGCTTACTTTTATCATAGTTGTAGTCAAACTTCAATTCCCCTTCTCCTTGTCCAAATCCCATCGGAATAAGATAATCCAAATTATGTTTTTTCTTATTAACAATAACTGGCTCAAAGTTTTTATCATTTGTGACAGCAACAAGCTCACCATCATAAATAACTTCTACCCGATCTGGAATTTGATACATGTTGTATTTAATTCGAACTGTTCCACTTGTTTCACCCAAATCAAATGTATAGGACTTAGGAATATTTTTGCCATTGGGATCATTAATTTGACCACATGGCTGAATTGTTTTCTTAGTTTTATCCATACTAAGCTCTAATTCTTTTTTGGCCTCCTCCAATTCTTTAATTTCCCTGTTTTCTTTCCAGTTTTTATAATAACAATCAAGTTTGTGACCAAATTTAGTACAACGACTTATCATCCAAAGTAAAAACAACAATAACAAAAGCAATAATAACCACCTTAAACATCCCGACCTTCCGCAACCATTGGAATTAAAATTTGGAACACTTGGCAGGCACCCATTATTTCCAGTTCCTAATCCCCAATCTTTTTTCCATCTTTGATCGTTCCATTGATTGTTTTTCGTATCATTATCATCCGAAAAATTTAAATCCTTAAAGTTTCCTTCACTAACTTTTGAAAAAACGGTCCCCTTAATTGTAGCGATTGTTTTATCGTTAAGAAATTCTACATCCGTAATATGAAAATCCTTGATTTTTGCGTTGTTCAACGTGAAAATTCGGTCATATTCTAATGGCCATTTTTCGCTCTTTTGAATTTCAATTTTGTTTATTTGATTAAATGCCAAATCACCAATTGCACTTTGATATTCTTCTTCAGATATCTCCTCAGAATTGGTAATGATTCCTCTATGAATCCTGATTTTGTGTTCGTCGCCTTTTGGAAGTTCGGAAGATGTCAATAACGGTTCATTTTGAAGGGTGGTAAATGTTCCTTCAAACGTTCCTTTTACTAAATACTTGTATGCTCCAACCGACATTTAATCTATTTTTTTACTTCTATCGTCACCGACATGTCTTTATTATATTTCCTAATTCCGTTTTCATCCATGAAATCATCCAATGGCAAATTTTTCGCGTCTTTATCAAATCTTCTTTTTGTTACAAGTTGTGATCCGTTGATCCCATCTTGCATAAGAAGCGACCTAACTTTTTCAGCTCTTAACGAGTCCATAAATTTGTTTTCTATTCTTCCAGCACGGTGTCCAACCACAATGAATGTTTTGTCTTTATAATTTCGCATTACCTCACTCAATCGATCTAAAGTTCCATTCATCCCAGTTGAATTCGCATGAAGATCGGTTGAATTGTGATAAAAGTATATGGTAGAAATATTGGACAACGCTTTTTGCAGATTTAAATCGTATTCTTTTCTTGTGCTATCCAATTCATGTTTCAATCGCTCTTTCTGTAAACGAGCTTTTTCAGCATCTGAGCAGGCCTTATCATCATTAGCGATTGAATTGCATGCTTTGATTAAACCCCATAGTAATAAGAGTAGTAAAAGCAATCCAAGAATTCTCCAAAAATTAGCCAAACATCCATTGAGTAAAGTACCACAACCATTTATTCCATCATTAACATAACGACTACGCCACCATTGTTCTTGCATGCTGTACCCCGTATTGTCGAATGGATCAGGTTTCAATCGACCTAATTGCGGTTCGCTGAATGTTTTTCCATAGGCCTTTGAGGCAATCTCACCATAGGTTTCGCCATTTATTTCATAGGTTTTGAGGATTTTAGGATCAATAAGAATTAATTGTGTAAAGGTATAAAGTCGTTCACCTGTAAAAGGACCGTTCTGACCGGGATTAATCGTTATATTAGGCACATTCAAGAGAACAAAACTCCTCAATTTGCGGTAAGTATCCGGTTCAAAATCAGCATGAAATTCTACTTGGTCAAGAGTACCTTGATACACTTGAACCTTATGTGTATTGTCAACAGGCAATTCCTCCGAGTTTCCTAGCGGAGCACCTTGCCTTGTTTTAAACAATCCTTTGAATTCGCCAAGAACGATGAACGGACCTTGCATGCCTAATTACAACCAATTAGGTTCAATCATTATTGATAAACTTATCGATGTCGTTATCCATCTCACTTTTCTCCTTAGCGGCATAGAGATTCATGGCGTGTTTGGAATTTTCTTTTTCGAGATCATTTTGATGCTTGGCAACTTCTGCTATGCGGATAGCATTATAATTTTCTTTATAAACATGCATGTTATTTTTTTCATCCGTAAATGTTTCAAGAGAAATACCTTGCTTAGCTTCTAAAATTTGAGAAACATTTTCCTCCATCCAATTGTATGATGATTTGACAAGCATCATTTTAAAGAAAATTGGAGCAACTTCAATTATAACAAACATTAAACGAACCATCCAGGTTGGAAGAGTTGATCCAGGGATTTCGTCTAATGCCAAAATCCTATCCAACAATCCATGTGATGAATTATTAACCTTACTTAGATTTTTTACTTTTTCATTTTTATTTTTTTCAAAAACATCTAACTTTTTATCAATCACATTTATTTTGTCTTTTCTTTCTGTAATTCTGCTCAATACGTCATTAGCCATTCTTTTGAATTCTTCGCATTTAGGACCGCATCCGCCATTTTCTGTTTTGTTTTCAGCAGCAGCCAAAGTTTGATATTTTTCACGCTCTTCTTCAAGCTTTCTAACTTCACCTTCAAGCAGTTCTTTATCTTTGTTCAATTTGGAAAACTCAGGAGATTTAGTATATATTTTCTCAATCTTTTCAATTTCTGCTTTCTGTTCTAATTGATCTAATTTATAAAATTGTTTATCAATTTCCTTTTGAAAAATATATACTTCCAAAGGTGCTGAAATTGTGAAACCTAGAATGGTTGCCATTACAATTCTAATAAAGCCTCCAGGCCAAATTTCTGAAAGACCAATATTCTCTTTACCGTCACCTTTGCCTGTTCCAGAAATAATAAACCTATCCAAATTGAAAATTATTATTCCCCAAACAGCTCCAATAAATAATGATATACCTATCGATTGGAATATATACCATATAGCAAATGACATTGAAATGAAAGCAAGAAAGCCTGTAGCCAAAACAATTCCGCCAATACCAGCATATTTAACATGATCGTAATATGGTGTATACTCAAGAATCTGCTTATCCACACCTGCACATTTCCATAAAAAATGAGTTATTGCTTTGGAAATACCTTTATATTCTTTCTTCTTGTAATCTACAAGTTCATTCATGCCGATGTTATTACTTTCTTGACTCATACTTATTTTATTTTATTATTCTGGTTTAATACTTGGTTATATTTTGAAGGCATAAAATCAAAACCTTTTACAATTTTCTGCTTATAAATGTAATTATTTAGTTGAATTTTATCTTCACTAAGATCATTTTTGTATTGAATGCGTTTGTTAGCAGGCTCAATATTTGAAATTTTATCAATTCTAAGTAGTCTTCCTTTTAAACGTGAAAGTTTGGTGAAAATTAACCCACTATATTTAGATACATGCAATTTTATTGGCAAATCTTTACTTAGTGATGATGGCCGAATTCTTTTTCTTGGTTGCGCAAATGCGTTTGCTCCTCCTAAATTTGAAGTGTTTAAACGCATTACTTGATCATCAGAAACAGTAATGCTTTTTTCCATTTTACCTTTTAAGGTATAAATAACCAGGGTAAAGCTATTTCCAGTTGGTTTCACAATTGTAATAAGGCTATTTTCCTTTAAATTCTTAAAATCCGGTTGAATATCAATTCGATAAGCACCTTTTACATTCCACGATAGAATAATTGGACAACCTTGAAAAACATAGTTTGATTGACTTTGGTAATAAAGTTGTTTTTCCTTATCCTCAAAAATCAAAAAATCGGGTGAAATTCTCCAACTGAAATCAATTATTTGAGGCTTTTCTCGAGAAAAAAAGAGCCACGTCAACCGCTTCAACAAAGAAAAATAGGGCGTAATTGCCATGAGAAAAGAAACGCCTATAAAAAGCATCCATGCTTGATAAGATTCTAAAGAGGCGAACCATTCAAAAAAGGCAATCATACCATCTCAAGATTATAAACATGAATATTCTCAAACTTATTATTGCGCTGCTCATGCAAAGATATAGGAACTGTCGTTTCCAATAATAAATATTCTCTGCCATTATGAACATGTCTCTGTCCTGGATAATTTAGACCGTGAACACCAACAATCATGTGATGCTCTTTCTCCATTGTACAGTAAACCATAATCAAATTATTCTGAGGAAATTCCAACAAGTGTTGAAGTATACCACAAAGCAAAACTGATTTACTATCGCAATCACAATATGAAATAACAAATGACTCATGCGGAATGGAAACTCCAAAATACGTATACTCTCCCGCATCAAATTCAGGTTGACCGTAAGGTATGTATTGAACAAAATTCAAGGCAGCCGCGACACAATTTTCATAGGTGTAATTTCCTGACAGTTCATTTTTAATGAAACGTGCAATTTCTAGAGTTAAATCCTTTGATTGTGCAATGATTTCATTATAATTTACGCCATAGTCATACGAGTTAGTAGAGCGATAAAAAAATCCGTCCTTGTTCATATTTTGTAACAAAAACGAGTGATCTGTGGATTGTAAACGACCGTAATCATTTACAGTTGCAAAATAAGAATTATGAGCACCAAAACCACTGACTGTTGAAGACATATTTTTAGCGTGTATTTCGGACTTAAACGTTACATTTCGGTTATCAATAAATGGAAACTTATATTCAAACGTGGCTAATTCATTATTCATGCTTCCTTGAACCATACATCCAAATGTAGCATATCCTTTAGGGGTATTTCTATAATTTTTTGGTTTTGTCGAATAAGTAGTTAATTTCTCGATTATTAATAAATTTTTATCAAATGTAGCATTTGATCCTTTGATTAAACTAAATGATGAATTGACGAATATTACCGCCACAATAAGAATTAGAATGTATATGTTTAATTCACTCAACTTTCAATAATTTCAATAAATTTAGTAATATTTATATAATTTTAAAGAAATTGTAATTATGGGATATGATTGTTCAGCTGCATTGAGCTACAAGGTCGACGGAATCGACATGTATCAAGCAAATCGGGGATTTATTTCAGGGAAATATGAGTTTACGGCTGTTAAAGCAATTGGTAAGGATTTAGATAAAATAAATAATCTACTATCTGCATATCAGGAAGTTCTTAACAATTTAAAAAGTTCAAAGGTTCAAGTAAATTTAGATCAAAAGGAACCACTATTTTTTAAGGATGTTAAGTATTATTTGAGTTTCACAACAGGCGGTATTTTTGAATTGACTACTGGTTCTGCAATTAATGGTAATGAATATTCAAGTAATTACGAGCTTAATGAATATATTTTTGAAGACGAGGTATACATTCACAGTCCATTAATTGTTCTAGACCTTTTGATTTTTTCCTTTTTCTTGAGTAAAAAACTCCCTAAAAGCACCATCGATTTTGGATTAGGTGATTCAGCATTATTTTGGGCAGATTTTAAACTTAAAAACGGTCAGCTTAAAAAATTTAGCTATGAATATGGCGACAGTGAAGAAGGAGGAGATGGCTTTATGTGTAGCAAATTAGAAATGACTTCCTTTTTCAAAAGTTTACAAACTCTTAATCCATAATTTAATTTTTAGATGATGAACCAAGAAGAATTTATAAAGAACACCATTTCTGTTATCAAGAAATATGTTCCCCTTTTAAGTGAAACAAAATTCGCTAGCTTTTTGAATGAGTCTTTGGAAAACGAAAGCATTGAATTCTCAGAAATTCGATATGTGACACTGGAGGATTACAACATGTGTTCCTACCCAGATGATTTTTATGTTGCTCATTTTCACCCTGACAATGACCTAGTAACGATTTGGGAGGATGACTTTTTTGCTAGTGGATACAATCTGGATGAACTCGATGACGAGGAGGAAGGAATGAGAGAAACATATATCGGGTTCGTCGATCTTTTGGATGAAAAATACATTCGAGTTAATGGCTATGGTGATGAAATCGAATATGGATCGGAAAATCCAACCGATGAGCACCCAGATTGGAAGGGGTGGTGTTAAAACTTAATGATTATAGTATGGCTTTTGATAAAAAATACCAAAATTACGGCGTGATCAAGATCGAAAACGGAAGCGTAAGGCTTTACGAATCTCAGATTAATTATCTTACATTAAACACATCGGGAGGGACTCCCGTTGCAGCGAATTGGGCTGGTGAAAATGTTATCGTAACCATGGCCGACGGAAAAGTTCGAAAGTACTCTTTACAGCAAACGTATACTACCCACTAGAGAGCCAAGAAGGTACTGAGGATTGGGTTATTTATCTCTACATTCGATGAGAAATAACTTTTTATTTCATCCAAACAATTTCCTTGTTTATCAATTCTAAAAAGGGTACAAATTCCTTTTTCATCAGCTGATTGCACCAACAAACCCGAAGTACGGAAATCCAGGATATAACTGAACAACGCGTCATCGTATTTTCCCTCAAAATTTATTCGCTTTCCCGAGGCATGTAACGAATTGAGCTCATTCTCGCTTAGGTCATGCACAGGTAAATGATCCGTTAAATAGCTAGCTATGAGTTCATCGTATTTTTCCTCCAAAGGAATTAAATATTGGGTTTTCAGCTCTTCTTCTTCAGAAACTAGCGTAATGCCTTTCATGATTTTATCATTAATCAAATCAAAGGTATTATGCACCGCATTCAATGTGATTTTATTTACAGCCTGATGCCCTGAAGCAATTAATTCGCCTTTTATATTTTTAAGGTGAATTGTATTGATGGATTGTAAATAAACCAAAGCCTTACTTAATATTTCGTTCATACCTTCCTTGTCAAACTCTTCGTAATGTTTAATTGCATGGCTTAATTTGCCGTGAGTTTGTCCTTCCAAGAGGTAATTTTCAGATTCGTTAAAAACCACGAATTGTTTGCTACCCGGTTGGTCGTCGTCGGGGCTGATGAGAAATTTGTTTTTATTTCGCACAGATTTCTTCGTTATTTTGATTTTTATTTTACGAATATAATGTTTCTATTGCATGGATAATGAAATAATATTATCCTTCATTTCTTCTTTATTTGTAAATTGAAGAAATAATAAAAAGCATAATAAGAATTGGCAAGATGAGGATTTTCTTGGTCAGTTATTCCAGATGAATTCGAGGGGTTACTCCAAATTTCCGGAGAGCAAGTTGCATAAAGCAACTATTGTTAATCATTTGCAAAAGTTCTTGTGCATTCATAAGTTAAATTTATTTAGAAAAGTTATTATTTAAAAAGAGTATTCTGTTGGTTAAACTTGGATGAGAATTAGAATTGTGATCCAAAAGGGTATCTTTAATTAATTGAGGATTTTCATTGCTAACAAGCGCATGAATAAATCCATCAAATTCTTCAGGTTCTATTCTTCCATTTTCATTAAGCGTGTCAAATGTTTTCCAATCAACCAGCGTACGTTTGACTGGTTTAAAAATTTTCTCAAGTATTTTCTTCTTATTCTCTTCTTCCGTTTCAATGTTATCTTTAGCCACTGCTATTAACATATTTATTGTTACCAATAAACTTGTTTTTTCCGCTGCGTAAAAATCACATAAATATTCATTTACATGAGATTCGTACTCTTTGGTTTGTCGTATTAATGAAAATAGTTTTGATGAAAAAATTAATACGCCAACTACAAATACAATTTTCAGAAGAGTTCCAGGCATTAATACCGTGAAGGCAAAAGGCAAGAATAAAAACAAATTTAAACCGATACCTATTGTTTTTGCTTCATGATACATGTATTTGTTAAAATGAGCCATCTCATGTAGTATCATTGCTTCGAGTTCATCAAGCGTTAAATTGCGAAAACAACCTTTAGAAATATAAATAGCATTGAACGGTTTAATGAAGTTGAGTAAATGAATGTCGGCTGCAGCTGCAAATGCTTTGTCCATATTTACTATGTATAACTGCGGTTTTTCATTGATTAGCGATTTGGCAAAAACTTTATCTAGCAGTTTTCTCACATCAATTAACGAGAAGTCACCTAAATCTTGTTCCTTCGCATTTTCAAGTGGGACTGACATTAACCTTAACAAAATTACCTGTCCTGCCGAGATAAAAAACCAAATACCCATAGCAATACAAAAAAACACAAATAAGGATGTCTGCAAGGATTTGTTGGTGGTGTTGAAATATTGCCAAATACAAAAAGCAATAATTGTAAATGAGAAAATGAGAAAATAAAGTGATCTTCTCTTAGATTGCTGAAACAAGGCCTCCATGTCGTTTTTAGAAAGTTTTGGGAGATCGTGTATGGTCATAGGGTTAATTATTTTGTTTTGTAATTTTTTTTAATTGATTATTATACCAAATCACAACGATTAGCACAGACAAAACAATTATTGCATTGATTATGAGATTAAAACGATATCCTTCTTTTTCTCTTGCCAACGGTAATGAATCATATATTCCACTCCAAACTTGAGCAACTGTAAAAAGCAAAACAATCCAATTCAATCTATCTCCCTGAAGTTTTTCTTTTTGATTTTTTCTTAAATGTTCTTCCTCATATATTGCCTTCTGTATTTTCCTATGTGTATCTTCTTTTTCTTTTTCTGCAATCTGAGTTATCTTTGAAATACCATTAATACTATCCAAAAATTCTTCTTTTAACTGCTCTATTTTGAACTGAACACGCAATTTCTCAAAAAACATATCAATTTCATTGTAATTACTCAAGGAAGTAAATATTTGAGAGAATTCTGCATAAATCATGGTTTGTTGTAATGTCTTTAAAGCTTCGGGTTTATATGTCTCGCTAGTTTCATCTAATGGGAGTTCATTGATTTTTTCCTGAATGTAATGAAAAAGGTATTTTTGGTTTAAGGCGAATAGAAATGCAGGGAAGAAATCATTTATTAATTCAGGCGCTTTTTTTGATTCTATGTTTCCCTTTACTACTAAGGCACCTTCATTTAAACAATATAATTGAGTATATCTATCAGGATAAATTGGTGTAAAAGCAATTTTTGATTCTAAATTTAGAGCTAGATTATCTTTATCAGGAATTCTTAATGAATTGTAAATATTTGTCAAAATTTTATCCTCAATATCTTTACAACCGTTATTTACATTAGTATTATTGGACTGATATAAATGTAAAAGAAAAGGTTTTATTTTTTCGTTTTTGTTGAAATCAAATAATTCTTTTTTGTCATTGCTATTTTGAACATCATTTATCAATTGATTTATTAAATCATGAAAGTACAAGTATTTACCTATTGATTCTGCTTGATTATCTAAAAATGGAGTCAATTCAAAGGATACTTTATTTTGTATTTTTTGTAATTTTTTATTCCATTTTACAGGCTCACAAGATTCATTAAAGAATTTGGTTTTGCTATCTTTTTCATTATTATACCATCTAAGAAACTCTGCTGCCGAGGCAATGCACTCTGCAAATTCTTTTTGTGAAGAGTTTTCAATATCAATCCACTTAATATGAATCGTAACAAACCCGAATCCTATACCAGAATTTGATTTTTGTCTGTTAAAAATCAGATTGATTTTTTCAATTTTGAATTTTTGATGATTATTATTTTCCCTAAATACATAAAACTCGAGGTCATTCACTAATATACCAGTTAAATTATCAAGATCAGAAATTCCCTGCTCATTTTGCACTTCTTCAGGTTCTATGAAATCATAATAGCTATTAGTTGTTTTAAAATATTTGGTTTTGGTAATAAAAGAAGGATCTTTCTTAAAAAATCTATTAATTTGAGAATCGATTTTCAATTTATCTTCCTTAACCCCGGCTTTTTTAAGTAGTATTTTGGTTACTGACGTTCGAATGAAAAAATTATCAAACTCTAATACTTTTAAAAATGATTGACTTGAATTTTTCTTAAAATAATCATCTATAACAAACCCCTTCTTTAAAAAATCACCTTCTTCCTTCTCCTTCAAATTAAACGGAATCGTTAAAATTGTGTAGCTCATACTAAAATTTATTATCGTTTTTCTGAATATTGTTGTTTTGCTTTTACACTGATGAATTTGGATTCTCCATTTTCCAGCACAACTGCACTCAGCCAACCACCGAACACACATCCCGTATCCAAACCAGTAGCATGACCAAATTCTTCTGGGGTTTCTTGCATAAAAGGTTGATGACCAAAATAAATATGTCCGAAAGAACCGTCATATACATCCGCCCAATAGGAATCTTTTTCGGTTTCCTCATTGAGTGAAACAAATTTTCCCTCAGGATTCAAATACCTCACTTTCGTAACCAAATCCAATCCTTTGAACATTTTTGGACTATGCAATTCATATCGATATGTCTCTGGGAAAGGGAATTTGACATTCGTTGATATTCCCCCGTGTAAAAGCGTTATGTTCTCCTGTTTCAGCGAGAAAGAATAATAGGCGTTTTTTATTAATTCGATGTCAGCTGAAACAAGATTCTCAAGTAAAAGCGGAAACTCTTCAGTTCCCTTCATCTGATTTTCGAGACCTGTTTTTTTCTCTATGTGATTGAGGTATCTCAAAAATTTCTCTTCGTGATTTCCTAAAATCAATCTAAACTGACATTGCTTGGATAATTCAACACATCGTTTAACAACAGAAACCGAATCAGGTCCTCGGTCAATGAGGTCACCAATGCAAAAAACGTGATCAGTATCAGTTATTCCTAGTTGATCCAAAAGCTCATTGAACTCCAAGATACAACCATGAATGTCTCCAATTATTATTATACGATTTTGGGTTATCATTTATAATTTTTAGACCCTAATTTACATTTTTATTACATACCTTCGCTTTTCTTTCAAATTATACTTATGAACATCCAATTAGCCTTTAGTCCCGGTCCTGATTGCCGAAAAATGATTATGTCTGAAATTGCAAATTCTGAGGAAACACTTGATATCTGTGTCTTTACAATTAGCGACAATCAAATTAAGGACGCCATTATCTCAGCGCATCACAGAGGAATTCTTGTTCGTATAATTTCTGACAATTTTAAAATGTACGACGAGGGCTCCGATATTAAGGAATTAGCAGGTGAAGGAATTGAGGTTAAAGTGGATGTGTCGGAATATCACATGCATCACAAATTTATGGTGATTGACGCAAAACGCGTTCTCACAGGCTCATACAATTGGACAAGAACAGCCGAGCTTCAAAACGCCGAAAATATCATTGTTGTGAATGACATTTCTATCTCGGGAAAATTTTTAGTTGAATTCGAAAAATTGTGGGAAGGCGCCGAAACGGTTTAAAATTTACTTAATTAGAATTTCAACCCGTCGATTTGCTTCCTTCTCATCGTCGTTTTTTGGGTTTTTGTATATTGGTTTGGAATTTCCAAAACCAACTGCAGACATGCGGGATTCAGAAATGCCGTTTTCAACCAAATAATTCAAAATACGCTTCGCTCTTCGTTTTGATAATCGCTTTGAAAATAAACCTTTTTTGCTATCATCATTTACATGTCCCTGAATTTCAATGTTAACGGTTGGATTTAAAATCATAAAATCGCGTAATCGCCTCAATTTTGGGTCTGACTCTTCCAAAATAACAGCCAAGCCAGCAGCAAAATATATTTCATCTAATTTGGCAACAGTTCCTCGCTTAACAGCAGTCAACAAAATGGTATCACTCGTATGTTTTGAGATGGCAATTTTGTGTTTTAGTAAATCTTTTGAAAGATAACCTTCTGCATCCACTTTAATTATCGATTCTTTAATTTGTTTCTTTTGATTCAGAAATAAATCACTTGCAGTGTAAGTACCATCCAAATCGACCGTGTTGGAAATAACTATTCTAGATTTGATAGGTTTTTTTGTGATTTCATCCAATACATGAATAGAATAAATGGGGTTATCTCGTGCGTAGACCAAATTCAAACTTAATGTATCTAAAAGTTCTCCCCCATTTTCTCCTTTTTCAAAATAATCTAATTGGATGTCAATATTTCCTTTAATTTTTTCTTTGGCAATGAAGACAAATGTGTATTTAAACCCAGCCTTTAATTCCAATTTGGCATTTTCAAATTCAGAACAATTTGTATTCGCCTTAACGAAAATCACCTGCGCTTTTTTACTCTGAATGTCTTGACAAGCATCTGAAACATCGGTTTTGAAAATCACAAAATGCATACTGTCAACTAAAGTCTTGCAGTTAACTTTAAGATCTCCATCATTTTCAGGTTCGTAGCAAATCCAAATTGCATTCTTTGAAACTGATTCATTCGGTAAATAGCCGTTGAGCTTTGTTTTATCCTGTCCTTTTAAACCAAGAAAATTTAGTTTGTAATTGGCATTTACACTAACCAATACCTGACCCGAACACGAAAAATAACTTGTCTTTTGGGCAATGGAATTAATTGCAAGTAATAAAAAGGCAATAAAAACAACCCGTTTCACATTTGAAGAAAACGAATTATTCCATTTTTAGTTTCAATTCGCCTTTTAAATTTGTACGAACAATGAGATTTCTAGAATCAAGAAAAAGTTCTTTAATAGAGATATCATCTATTTTCCCATTCATGTTAACTCCTTTTGTGATTGTAGAATTCAGTTCCTTGTTAATCGTTTTCTTGGCGTCTAAAATCATTGGGGCTAGTTCAAAAACAGCGTTCTTTGTGATTTCTTCTATGATTCGATCGTTGAAAAGCCATTTAGCAGACTTCAATATCACACTCTTCGTTTTTACGTCAAATTCAACATCCTCAAGAAAAATACGTTGATTTTCAGCATCAAGTTTAGGAGTTCCAATTAAATACAAGACGCCATTTTTAGCTCCGTCGAATGTCATTTTTAAAACCATTTTTGAATCCAATGTGCCAAAAACACTCAATTGTGTTACTACAATTTTCTTATTCTTGAATTCAAATTCATATCCTTTGAACGCCTTGTTTACATAGGAACTCAGCGAATCATAAGATGTTCGAATATCCAAAATCATGTCTAATCCTTTCTCTTTGTGGTAATCCTCAAGATTGGGCAAGGTAGTCTTGGAAATGTCAGTGGGATTTGTTGAAACAAAGGGAGATATTTTTAGATTCAAATCCAATTTTACTTTTTTGTTTTCAAAGTCTAGCTGACTCATCGAAATCGATTTTGGATTCAGATATAAAAAACCATACTTATCGATAGCAATTGGTTTATTCAATTCTTTCCAAGTATCATTCAACATCGATTTTACATTGATTGATTCGATTTGTTTATCAATATCTTTCTCTAATTTCTGTAATTCCTTTTTAACTTCTTTTTTTAGATTATCCGTTACGTCATACTTGAAAACCGTAATTTCACACGGATCATGCAATTGAAATTTCTTGAGTTCTGTTTTGGATTGAAACTTGTAATCGGAACCCAAAGATATTTCGGAATTATAGGCAACTGTTACTTTTCTCATTGGCTCTCCATTCATTCCGCAACTTGCGTAAATGCGAGGAACAGTGCACGATTCCTTACCAAAAAGTCCTACGCACGAAGGGCAATAGTTTAATTTCATCTGAAATTTGCCGTCAACCTCGTAGTAAATTGAAGAATTCTTGAAAACGAAATCTATTGGTTCACGGTTAAATTTATAATCGAAACTAACACCTTCGCATTGCTGTTGGCTTCCTTCAAAAGTTTTCGGCAAGGACTTTTCCACATCACTCAATTGACTTTTTAAACTTATTTCAATGGGAATTCCAATTGTCGAATACACATCACCTATTGCTGGAATTGGCTTAAGACTTTCAGTTGGCGCAACAGGTTCAATTGTTTTACAGCTTTGAAAAAGTATTAGAATCAGAACAAAAATTAAAAATCGCATAGTCATAAAATAAAAAAGGCTCCGAAGAGCCTTAAAATTAATTCATTTTCGCAATTAAACCGCGATCCAGTGCATCTAAGAATTCTTCCGTGTAAACGAAATGTTCTCCGTGATTAACTTTATTGCCGTGAACACAAACTGCCAAATCCTTAGTCATTATTCCAGATTCAACCGTTTCAATACATACTTGCTCCAATGTTTGACAAAACTTGATTAGCTCTTGATTTTCATCTAACTTACCTCGAAATGCTAATCCTCTTGTCCAAGCAAAAATAGATGCGATAGGGTTTGTAGACGTTTTCTTACCTGTCATATGGTCTCTGTAGTGACGCGTTACCGTTCCATGAGCCGCCTCTGATTCCATTATTTCACCATCAGGGGTAATTAATACAGATGTCATCAATCCCAAAGATCCAAAACCTTGGGCAACGCTGTCAGATTGAACATCACCATCGTAATTTTTACATGCCCAAACAAAGTTTCCGTTCCACTTTAAAGCTGAAGCGACCATGTCATCAATTAAACGGTGCTCATATACTATTCCAGCAGCTTCATATTTTGCTTTGAACTCATTTTGATAAATCTCTTCAAAAATATCTTTGAAACGACCATCGTATTTTTTCAAAATAGTATTCTTAGTTGAAAGATATAAAGGCCATTTTTTTGAAAGTGCCATATTGAAACAGCTATAAGCAAAACCTCGAATAGACTCATCTGTATTATACATTGCCATTCCAACACCATCTCCTTTAAAATTAAATATTTCAAATGTTTGAGCCTCGCCACCATCTTCAGGAGTAAAAGTCATAGTCAATTTTCCTTTTCCCTTAAAAACCGCATCAGTCGCTCGATATTGATCTCCAAAAGCATGACGACCAACGATAATTGGTGCAGTCCAATTTGAAACCAAACGTGGAACATTTTTCATTACAATGGGCTCCCGAAAAACGGTTCCGTCCAAAATGTTACGAATCGTGCCATTTGGTGATTTCCACATGGACTTTAAGTTGAATTCCTTAACACGAGCCTCATCAGGAGTTATCGTTGCACACTTGATTCCGACTTTATATTGCTTTATAGCTTCAGCTGCATCAACCGTAATTTGGTCATTGGTTTCATCGCGCTTTTCAATACCCAAATCGTAGTATTTGATATCCAAATCAAGGTAAGGTAAAATCAATTTATCTTTGATGAATTTCCAAATGATGCGCGTCATTTCATCGCCATCCAATTCAACTACGGGGTTTGCAACTTTAATTTTTGACATATAAATAAAATTTTTGAGCAACAAAAGTATTAATTTTTGTAGAATGACCTACCCCTTTCTAACGTGAATTTCTATTAAAGAACCAAATTAAAAACGTGAATCGAGCTTTTTCCTCTGATTCATATTGAAATAATCGATTTTCGACCTCAGTGACTAATTTTCTGAGTTGCAATCGATCCAAATCATATTGTTGTTTGTTTTGATGCGTGTTTAAAATGATGGTTATGCAGCATTCTGAAACTACGTCCTTCAGTTCTTTTAATAGGTGGTTCATATCGTAAAGTTTTGAAAGGTGAAATTAGTTTTCAGACCACCTTACAATGTTATGTCTCACTCAAAAATTACCACTCAAAAGCTAAATCGCTCATCCACTTTCCTTGAACACGAAGCGTTTGTTCAATCACATCACGAACACAGGTTTGACCACCATTAAATGGAGATTGATAATCAACAAAAGATTTGATATCGATTACTGCATCTTGCGGACAACTGGAAACACCGACTCGCTTTAACACCGGAATATCAGGAATGTCATCGCCCATATACAACACTTGTTCGTCTTTAATGGAATGTCGCAACAAAATATCATCGTAGCATATCAATTTGTTGTGCGTTCTCAAATGAACCTCCGTAACACCAAGTCCCAAGAGTCTGTCGTGAACTTCCATGGAATGTCCGCCAGTAATTATGAAAATCTTGTATCCCATTTTCGAAGCATATTGAACCGCATAACCATCTTTTGAGTTAAAAGCACGGAAATTGTCATCTTTCATCAAATAAACTTTTCCGTCTGTGAAAACACCGTCCACATCAAAGATGAAGGTGCTGACTTGATTTAATTTCTGCTTGTAACTAATCATTTTTATAGGTGTCAAGAATGCTCGATGTAATAACATTATAAATTTCTAAGTGTTTTCCAGATAGCATTTTTTGATGTTCTTGGATTATACTTAAATCTCCTCTTCGCGCTGGTCCGGTTTGACAATTATATAAATCCGAATATAAAAGTTTGTCACACGTTTCCTTAAGTAAAGGCAGTAAAAGTTCCCAATTCAAACCTTTTTCTTCCAATTTAGTTTTTGAAACGTAAGCTAAATGATTTATGAAATTATTCAGGAACACTGCTGATAAATGAAAGTGCTTTCGTTGCTCGGAATCGCAATATTGGAAATTGAAACCAAATTTGGAGCAAAAAGATTCCAATTGATTTCTCAAATCAACTTCCTTTGCTTCTAATAAAATTGGAATTGCATTGCTTTTTAAAGTCTTTCCCTGGGTGAAAGTTTGAAGCGGGTAGAAAACTCCACAATTTGGATGACTGATGCTTTCCAAGTCGATTGCCCCGGCTGAATAAACTACTTTCTGAGAAGGATTAATTTGCTCAATGACAGATTTAACAGAGTCATCATTAATTGAAACAACTATTAAATCAGCTCTCAAGGAAGTAAAGTCTTCAACGAATTCACTTTGAACTTGATTGGCGAGTGCTTTACCTGTTAACTCGTTTCTGCTCGAAATCCCAGAAATACGAATTCCATTTTCATAGAATAGAGTCGAAAGAACATACGCAACCTTCCCGGAACCGATGAATGCGACGGATGAAATTTCAGAACTCAAAATCATTTACCGTGACACTGCTTGTATTTCTTTCCGCTGCCACATGGACAAGCATCATTTCGACCAACTTTCGGTTCAGCAATTACTGGTTGCTTTTTCTCCTCTTGTGGGAATGAGTTATCAATCGCTTGCTGGTATCCTTGTCGACCTTCAAAGCGCGGTGGTTGAGTTGAGGATGTGTTCGAATTAGATGAACTACGCTCATAATTATTCTGACGATCTTCCTTATTCGTTTGTTTGAATTCTTGTTCGATTGGAATATCAAGTTTCATTAGCAACTCAACAGCCTCCTCGTTCAAACGATTCATCATTCCTTTGAAAAGCTCGTAGGATTCCAATTTGTAAACTACCAAAGGATCTTTTTGCTCGTAAGATGCATTGTTCACCGCAGAACGCAAATCGTCCATTTCACGCAAATGCTCTTTCCATTCGTCATCTATTTTGGCAAGAATAACATTTTTCTCAAACGACTTCGAAATGATTTTACCCTCAGATTTGTATGCCTCTTCCAAATTGACAATCAATTGCATTTCTTTTCTTCCGTCTGTCAATGGGAAAACGATGTTCTTGTATTGATGCGACATGGTTTCAAAAACATGCTTGATTTGAGGTAGACCTTTGGCTGCAATTTTATCACATTTACGCTCGTATTGGTCGCGCATAGCATGATAGATTTTTTCAGTCAAAGCAGCTTTTGTAATCGCTTTGAATTCGTTTTCATCAATAGGAGATTCTATCCCAATCAAACGAATGAGTTCCATTTCAAATTCTTGAAATTCACTATTGGCATTAGTCTGAACGGTCGTTTCACAAAGTTCATAGAACATGTTGTCTATATCGATTGCCAAACGATCACCAAACAAGGCATTTCTTCTTTTCTTGTAAATTGCACGACGTTGCGCGTTCATCACATCATCATATTCCAACAAGCGTTTACGCATTCCGAAGTTATTCTCTTCTACTTTCTTCTGTGCACGTTCAATTGATTTGGAAACCATCCCAGCAGTGATGACTTCGCCTTCTTTCAATCCCATTCGGTCCATTAATTTAGCAATTCGCTCAGAACCAAACTTACGCATCAAATCATCTTCCAATGAAACGAAAAATCGTGAGGAACCTGGATCACCTTGACGACCGGATCGACCTCTTAACTGACGATCCACACGACGTGAATCATGACGTTCCGTGCCGATTATTGCCAAACCTCCAGCTTCTTTCACATTCGGGCCAAGTTTGATATCCGTTCCACGACCTGCCATGTTGGTTGCAATCGTCACGGCACCTGCAAGACCAGCATTTGCAACAATTTCAGCTTCTTTTTGGTGGTATTTAGCGTTCAAAACTTGATGCTGAATTTTCTTCATTTGAAGCATTCGGCTCAACAATTCGGAAATCTCAACCGTAGTAGTACCAACCAAAACAGGACGTCCAGCTGCAACTAACTCTTCTATTTCCTGAATAACCGCGTTATACTTTTCTCTAGCCGTTTTATAAACGAAGTCATCTAAATCTTTACGAACAACAGGTTTGTTTGTAGGAACAACAACCACATCTAATTTATAGATATCCCAAAATTCATTGGCTTCCGTTTCAGCTGTTCCAGTCATACCGGCAAGCTTGTGATACATACGGAAGTAATTTTGAAGAGTAACTGTTGCATAGGTTTGGGTAGCTGCTTCAACCTCAACATTTTCTTTTGCTTCGATCGCTTGGTGCAAACCATCCGAATATCTTCTTCCTTCCAAAATACGACCAGTAGACTCATCAACGATTTTCACTTTTCCGTCCATGATCACATACTCGACTTCTTTCTCGAAAAGTGTGTAAGCTTTTAACAATTGATTGATGGAATGGATTCGTTCAGATTTGATTGAATACTCACGAACCAAAGCATCTTTTCGTTCCAAATAGATTTCTGGCGAAAGATTTTCTTTTTGCAATTTAGCAATTTCCGCACCGATATCCGGCATGATGAAAAATTCGCGGTCGTCTTTTCCAGAAACTAAATCAATCCCTTGATCTGTGAGTTCAATTGTATTATTTTTCTCATCAATCACAAAGAACAATTCCACATCAATTTTCTTCATGTGTTTGCCTTGCTCTTGCATGTAAAAGTTCTCCGTTTTTTGCAAATGAACTTTTATTCCGGGCTCAGAAAGGAATTTGATTAATGCACGATTCTTTGGTAAACCACGGTGCGCGCGCAACAAAGCAATTCCTCCCTCTTCCAACAAGCGTTTTGCTTCGTTTTTATCTTCAGGCGGATTGTTTATTGCCGCGTTAAGCATTTTTTTCGCGTCATTCAAACATTGTTGAACGTATTGTTTTTGAGCGTTTACAACTTTTTCTATTCGTGGCTTTAGCTCATGAAATTCGTGCTCATCGCCTTTTGGTGTTGGACCAGAAATAATTAACGGCGTTCGAGCGTCGTCAATCAGAACCGAATCGACCTCATCGACAATCGCGAAATGATGCTTACGTTGAACCAAATCATCTACATGACCAGCCATGTTATCACGCAAGTAGTCGAAACCAAATTCATTATTAGTTCCAAAAGTGATATCAGCCAAATAAGCGTTTCTTCGCTCAGGAGAATTCGGACGATGTTTGTCAATGCAATCCACACTCAATCCGTGGAATTGATACAAAGGCCCCATCCATTCAGAGTCACGTTTTGCCAAGTAATCGTTGACTGTAACAACGTGAACCCCTTTTCCTGCTAGCGCATTCAAATACACAGGAAGAGTTGCCACCAAGGTTTTACCTTCACCCGTTTGCATTTCGGCGATATTTCCTTTGTGAAGAACAGCACCTCCCATCAACTGAACATCGTAATGAACCATGTTCCACTGAATTTTTGTTCCTGCGGCCGTCCATTCGTTATGCCAAACCGCTTGACTTCCATCTATCGTAATTCCATCTTTCTTGGCGGCTAATTCACGATCAAAATCCTGTGCATCTGCGACTAATTTGCCATTGTTGACCCAACGAAAAGCAGTCTCTTTCATAACAGCAAAAGCCTCAGGAAGAATTTTTAAAAGAGATTCTTCAATTTGCTCATCAATCTGTTTTTCTAAACGTTCAACGCGTTCGAAAAGATCCTCTTTTTCCTCGATAGGTGTATTTAAGTCTTCCGCTTTAGTTCGAAGTTCAACTAATTCATCTTCAAGTGTTTGTTTCTCCTCAAGAACGATATTTTTAAATTCATTTGTTTTGAATCTTAAGTCATTATCTGACAATGACTTCACCGATTCCAATGCCGCTGTAGCTTGCTCTACATAAGGCCAGTATAATTTTTTATCTTTCGAACTTTTATCTCCAAAAATTTTTTTTAAAATATCACCAATCATGGACTTTTTTTTTGCGAATGCCAAAGTTAACGATTTAAGTCAATTGAATTAAAGAATTACGTTACTTGATGTTAAAAAGTATGGTAGTAATTGATTTTATGATTTGAACAACCGTTTTTAGATTAACCTTATCTTTGCACCATGCACGAAATGATATTGATTTTAGATTTTGGTTCGCAGTATACTCAATTGATTGCGAGAAGGATACGTGAGTTAAATGTTTATTGTGAAATTCATCCTTGGAACAAAATTCCCGAGTTGACTCCCAATATTAAAGGTGTCATTCTTTCGGGAAGTCCTTTTTCAGTGAGAGATTCCACTTCTCCCAAACCAAATTTAGATCAAATCAAAGGAAAATTACCACTTTTAGGCGTATGTTTTGGAGCTCAATTTCTAGCACATCATTTTGGAGGTGAAGTTCTTCCGTCGACTATTCGCGAATATGGACGAGCACATCTCACACAAGTCGATTCTGGTAACATTTTAACCAAGGGAATGACCCAAGGTTCTCAAGTTTGGATGTCGCACGGAGATACGATTAAAATTGCACCTAAAAACTATAAAATCATTGCAAGCACAGAAGATGTTGAAGTCGCAGGCTATGAAATCGAAGGAGAAACAACCTTTGGAATTCAGTTTCATCCAGAAGTTTACCATTCAACAGAAGGAAAAGTATTATTGAAAAACTTCATTGTTGATATATGTAAATGTGCTTGTGATTGGACTCCAGATTCATTCGTGGAAGAAACGACTCAAAAACTGCGTGCTCAACTTGGCAATGATAAAGTTATTCTCGGCCTTTCCGGAGGCGTTGATTCATCAGTTGCGGCTGTTTTGTTGCACAAAGCAATTGGTTCGAATTTACATTGCATTTTCGTTGATAATGGCTTGCTTCGTAAGAACGAATTCGCCTCAGTTTTGGAATCCTACAAAGGAATGGGGCTCAATGTAAAAGGAGTTGATGCCTCTGAAAAGTTTTATTCAGCTTTAAAAGATATTACCGATCCAGAATTAAAAAGAAAAGCGATCGGAAAAGTATTTGTGGATGTTTTTGACGAGGAATCTAAAAAAGTGGAAGGTGCGAAATGGCTCGGCCAAGGAACAATTTATCCTGATGTTATCGAGTCGGTTTCTGCAACCGGAGGGCCTTCACAAACTATAAAATCGCACCACAACGTTGGCGGGCTTCCTGATTATATGCAATTGCATGTTGTTGAGCCGCTTCGACTGCTTTTCAAAGATGAAGTTCGGAGAATTGGACAATCCTTGAATATTGATTCGCGTATATTAGGCAGACATCCATTTCCAGGCCCGGGACTTGGAATTCGCATTTTAGGAGAGGTGACCGCAGAAAAGGTGCGAATTTTGCAAGAAGTGGATTTCATCTTTATTGAAGGTTTGAAAGAGGATAAACTATACGACCAAGTTTGGCAAGCGGGGGCAATTTTCCTTCCAATTCAATCAGTTGGAGTTATGGGAGACGAGCGCACTTATGAAAATGCCGTTGCACTAAGGGCTGTAACTTCGACCGATGGTATGACCGCTGATTGGTGTCACTTGCCGTATGAGTTTTTGGCCAAGATTTCAAATCGAATTATTAATCAAGTGAAAGGCATTAATCGGGTAACTTACGACATCAGCTCGAAACCGCCAGCCACGATAGAATGGGAATAACTACATGTTAAGAAATCTATTCATAATCTGTCTACTATTTTTCTGTGAAGCGCTGTTTTCTCAGAAATATGCTACGGTTATTGTCTCGAATGGACAAAAATTCTATCAGTATACGATTGTGGAAGGGAACTCTTTATTTGGTCTACAGCAAATGTATGAGTGTCCAGTAGAGGAAATTTTAAATGCGAATCCAGGTATTGAACGTGGTTTAACTGAGGGTCAATTAATACAAATACCGGTCATTACAAAAACGCTAATGCATACCGTTGAGAAAGGAGAAACACTTTTTTCAATTGCACGAATGTATTACGTTTCGGTTGATTCAATAACTGCAAAAAATCCGGGTAATGAAGCTGGAATTAAAATTGGTCAGAGACTAAAAATCGTAAATGCGACTCCGAGAGTTCAAATCGATTTACCAAGTGTATCGAAGGATGAATCGACTCGAGTTATTCCTGCTCCTAGTGATTCTGTTCGAGAAAAATTCATAGTTTCTTTTCACGACTCCATCATTTCACATGTTGTTTTAGCAAATGAAACGTTGTATTTGATATCAAAACGATTCATGCTTCCATTGGAGGATTTATTGACGTTAAATAACCTCAGTAGTTCTAAAATTTCACCGGGACAAGTTATCCGAATAAAGTTAAAAAAAGAAAACGTAAGCGCTGTTCCCATAAGAGCCGTTCCTACTGCCACCATGTCTAAAAAAGACACTATTACTGTTTTTAAATCAAAGGATTCGTACAAAGTCGCCATATTTTTGCCATTTAATCTTGATTCAACTGAAACCTTGAATAAAGGAATGTCTTCTGCGGCCTGGGAATATTACATGGGAGCGAGAATGGCTTTTGACTCACTTGAAAAAATCGGGTTAAAAGGAGAAGTTTTCGTTTGTGATTATCAATCTCACTGGGAAACCATTGATCAACAATTAGCAAGGCCTGAAATGAAGAAAATGGATTTGATTTTCGCGCCATTTCAAGCTAAAGAAGCCGAAAAAGTTGCAATTTGGTCCAAAACAAATAAAGTTCGCGTTGTCTTTCCTGTTTCTGTGCCAAGTTCGTATTTAAATGAAAACAACTATGCTTATGCACTTACACCAACAAATGAATCTTTGGTTCAAATTCTCGCCGAAAACGTCTATCAAACTCACGAAAATCAGCAAATTATCCTCATAAAAAGTGAAAAGCAAGAAGACCAGATTCTGTATAATTCTTTCTTAAAAGCGTTCAGAGAATTACCAACCAAATCAAGTCGACCTAGGGTCATCGAAGCAACTTGGAGCGACTACAAAAAATATGAAAAACTTGGCACCCAAATTTTCTTCATATTCCTTTCAACAGAAAAGGAAAAAGTATTAACGCTTTTGAGTTCTTATTCAAACAAAGAAAATATTACTTTATTTGGTTTAAAAGAATGGGCTGAATTGAAAGAGGTAAACGCAGAAATTAAGAACAAGTTCACATTTTATTATGCCAGCCCCTCCTATTTTTCGTACAAGGATCCAACAATCATTCCT
>Ga0194116_10001621_pt1 | contig 31486 bp, 29 predicted proteins | sample TA2MahsurfametaG_4_FD_148617 | JGI IMG/M metagenome (GOLD analysis project Ga0194116, IMG submission 148617) | Freshwater microbial communities from Lake Tanganyika, Tanzania - TA2015008 Mahale S9 surface | ecosystem: Environmental > Aquatic > Freshwater > Lake | place: Tanzania: Lake... | reverse complement strand
GGTTTTCGGACTCAGCTCGTATGCCAGAGTGATGCGTGCGCGGTCGGTGGTCTCGGCGAACGACTCGCCGAAGTAGCGGTTGATGCCGTCGTTGTACTCGCGCTCGAAGCGCGTGCGCAGGTCCCATCGTCCCGCCTCCAGATCGAGTTGTCCCTTCATCCGGTAGCGATCGGCGTTGTAACGCGTGTTCTCGAAATTCTCGTCGTGCGTTCCTCCGGCGACGATCGTTGCCTTCCAAGCCGAAGCCTCGCGCGTCCATTCCAGTTCGGGTGCGAATGACCCGACCATGCCGGGCTCCGCTGGAAATGCCAGTGTGTCCGGGCTTTGCCCCGGGTTGCTGTCGTGGTACAGCGAGGTCACGGCGCGGATGGTCAGGTCCGGCAGCAGTTCGGTCCATCCGTCGTCCGTTCCCGGCGCGCCGAGCGCGGCGGGCATCGGAGCGGTGGCCATCGCGCCGTATCCCCGCGGTGCCTCGGGTGCGTCGGGAAGCGTCATCGGCTGCGCCGTCAGCACCGCAGTCAGCGCGAACCAACATCCGGTCATCCACGCGTGGCGGATCCAATCCATGCGGTCAATCAACCTTGCAACACGGGATCGGGCAACCCGATTCGCATGGCAAATCATTCACTGAGGCATGGTGTCGGCCGCTGAACCGGGCGGTTCGGCAACCGGATCGGCGGGTGTCGCGGGAGTTTCCGTGGCGTTGACATCCGGCGGGCTTTCTTCCGTGGCCGCCACCGGTTTCGGCGTGTGCCGGGTGTAGACGGCGTCTCCTCTGCGCACTTCGCCCGACTGGATGTCGGCGGCGGCGAACTGCCCTTGTTGTTCGCCGGTGACGCGCAAGTTGGCGCTGCGCTCGTCGTCGCCGCGCGTCGTGAGGATCGTGCCGCTTTCGATCGTCCATCGGCCGTAGCTCTGGATGAGCACGAAGCGCTGGGTCGGCACGATCGAAGCGATGCGTCCGACCAACCGCGGTGGTTCGGGCTTTTGCTCCGGTTCGGGGTCCGCCGCGCAGCCGGTGATGCAAACGAGTGAGGCAAACACGAGGAATCGTGGCCAGGCGTGATTGCCGCGGGGGATGCGTGCGATGGACTGCAAGCGTTGCATGGTTCAATCGAGAAGGCGGACCTCGCTCGCTTGGATCACGTTGCGCTTGCCATGATCCGTGTCGAGCACCAACGCCCCGTCGTCGGCGATGCCGGTGACGGTGCCGGTGAGCCTGCCTGCGGCGCTGTCGAGTATGACGCGCCGACCGGTGAGCGCACAGCGGTCGCGCACCGCGTCGAGCAACACGGGAAAGCCGGAGCCGATTTGAACGTGGCGTGCGGCCAGGTAACCGACGACCGCGCCAAGCCATGCGGCCAAGGACGTTTCAGCACCGAGTTCGAGTTTCATCGACGTGGCGGTGTCGGCGAGTTCACCGGGAAAGCCGGACGAGTTGATGTTGATGCCGATGCCGACGATGGCGAACCCGGCTGCGGCTTCGACGAGGATGCCTGCGGCCTTGCGTCGGCCGATCCAGATGTCGTTGGGCCATTTGATTAGCGCGCGGATGCCGAAGTCATTGGCGGCGTCGGCCACGGCAAGTCCTGCGGCGAGCGAGAGCCGCGGCCACAGCGCGACCGGTTCGGCCGGGCGAAGCAGGATCGACACCACAAGCGATTCGCCGGGCACCGAATGCCACGGCGCGCCCCGGCGTCCGCGGCCGCCGGTTTGTTCGTGTGCGACGAGCACCAACCCGTGCGGCGCGCCGTCCTCGCCGAGCCGCCGCAGTTCGTCATTGGTCGAAGTGCAACGATCCCGCACGATCAGTCGGAACGGATCTGGAAACGATGCGGCGGCGGATTCCCATGACGTGGCGTCGACGGGATTGGCTGGCGGACTTGGCATGCGGCGTTCATTCATCGGCGCATCGATGCCGGTTCAAATGGCGGTGAAATCCAGTCCGATGTCGAGCGCGGGAGCCGAGTGGGTGAGGGCGCCCACCGAGATGAATTCGACTCCGGTCTCGGCGATCCCGCGTACGGTTTCCAGATTCACCCCGCCGCTCGCTTCGAACAACGGCGACTTGCGCTCGCCGCGCAGGATCACCGCCTCGCGAAGTTCGTCGGGAGTCATGTTGTCGAGCAGGATGTGGTCGACGCCGTCGATGGCGAGAAAGCGCGCGACTTGTGCGAGCGTGTCGGCCTCCAGCTCCACCTCGATGTGGGGGATCTCCGCGCGGATGCGGCGGATGGTCGCGCGGATCGCGTCGTCGTCGCCGTTTGCCGCGAGGTGGTTGTCTTTGACCATGATCCGGTCGTGCAGGCCCATGCGGTGGTTCGAGCATCCGCCGTCGACGACGGCTTGTTTCTCCAACAAGCGGTATCCCGGCGTGGTCTTGCGGGTGTCGAGGATGATCGCGCGCGTTCCCATGACGCGATCGGCATAGTGCGACGCGAGCGTGGCGATGCCGCTGAGGTGCTGGAGGAAGTTGAGGGCGGTGCGCTCGGCGGCGAGCAGCGAGCGGGCCCTGCCTTCGACATGCAGGATCACGGCTCCTGCGGCGACTCGGCTGCCGTCGTCGATGAGGATCTCGACTTTGGTTTCCGGATCCACTTTGGCGAATACACGCGCGGCAATGGTGGTGCCGGACACCACGCCGCTGCCGCGGGCGGTCACCAACGCACGCGCATGGCGGTCTTCGCTGACGAAGTAGCGCGAGGTGATGTCGCCGTCGCCGATGTCTTCGGTCAGGGCGAGGTCGATCAGGATTGCGGCGGGGTCGTCCATGGGATCAGCAACCGGTCACGCTCACGACGATTTCACGTGCATGAGGCGAGCGACGGTGTTCGAAGAGGAAGATGCCCTGCCATGTGCCGAGGGTCAACCTGCCGTTCATCACCGGAATGCTCTCGCTGGTACGGGTCAGCGCCATCCGGATGTGCGCCGGCATGTCGTCGGGTCCCTCGAGTGTGTGCACAAACCACGGCGTGTCCTCGGGCACCAGGCGATCGAAGAACTTTTCCAGGTCGCGCCGCGCGTCGGGGTCGGCATTTTCCATGACGACCAGGCTGGCGCTGGTGTGACGCACGAAGACGGTGGCGGTGCCCAGGTCGATGCCGGAGCGGGTGATGACGGACTCCACCTCGCGGGTGATCTCGGTCATCCCCTTGCCACGGGTCCGCACGGTGAAGCAATCGGCGTGGGCTTTCATCGCAGGTGAGGATCAGGTGGCATTGCGTTCGCAATCGAGCACCCACTTGCCATGGGCGGTGCTGCGTTCCATCGCGTCGTGCGCGTCGCGCAGATGATCGACGCGGAGTCCGTGAAAAACCTGCGTGTGGAGTTTGGGAAACCGCCCGTTGTCGCAGAGTTCCGCGATTTGTTCGAGGATCGCGCCCTGCTCGTGGAGATCGGCCGTGCCGAAGCGTGAGCGCGCGCCCATGAATTCCCATGCGATGCGCACGCACTTGGCCTTGAGCGGATCGCCGACCGGCAGCGGTCCGCGGGGTTCGACGATCAAGCCGAGCGCGCCGAACGGCGCGATGAGCGCGGTGGTGCTTTCCCAATACGCGCTGGTGTCGGCGAGATTCACAATGAATGGAAACGACCGGATCCCCAGTGTGGCGGCCTGCGGTTCGAGCGGATCGCGGTGGTCGATCACATCATGGGCGCCGAGCGCGGTGCACCAGGCGCGAGTTTCGGGCCGCGATGCGGTGGCGACCACCCGCAGTCCGGCGCGCCTCGCCAGCGGGATCAGCGCCGAGCCGACGCCACCCGCGCCATTGATCACCAGCATGTCCTTACCGGCATCACCGCCGCCGGGATCGATGCCCATGCGGTCGAACATCAGCTCCCATGCGGTGATGGTCACCAGCGGCAGCGCCGCGGATTCCACCCACGACCACGATGTCGGCTTGCGCGCGGCCATGCGGAAATCGACCAAGTGAAATTCCGCGTTGCATCCCGGCCGGGTGAGGTCGCCAGCGTGGAACACCTCATCGCCCGGTGTGAATCCCGCGACCTCGGCTCCGACGGCATCGACGACGCCCGCGGCATCCCAGCCGAGGATGCGCGGCGGATCCGCCACCGCATCCGCCAGCGAGGCGCGGATCTTCGTGTCCACCGGGTTGACCGCCATTGCCATCACGCGCACCCGCAGGTCCTTCGGGCCGGGCTCGGGGAGTGGAGCCTTGAATTCCTCGAGAAACGCCGGATGCGACACCGGAAGATGGGTGCGGGCGCCGATCGCTCTCATCGCCGACCAGTGAAGACCGGAAAGCCGCCGACGGCAATGCCGCTTGTGGCGTGCCCCGTCCTGCCGGCGGTCTTCGCGCCGAGCGCGTGCCGATCCGATTCTCCTCGCACCCGGGGTGCATCCGTGCGATCATGGAATTATGGAATTCGCGACCGTGACTTGTCCGACCTGCTTTGAATGTTTCGATGTCGCGCTGCCGATGGCGGACGAGCAGCCCGCGGAGATCGATTACGACTGCGAAATCTGCTGTCGTCCGATGATCATCGCGTTTTGTGACGGCATCGCCGAAGCGCGCGGGCTCGCGGAGTGAGGGTGGTGCGCGCGCATGTGTGCGACGCGCCGAATCGCCTTGGCATCGGGCGCGCCGCGGATCAGCTTCGGGGGTGTTGGAACTTGCGCGCTTCACCGCGATCCTGATGGCCGGCTGCTCCGTGCTGACCGGCTGCCGTCGTGAAACGCCCGTGGAGTCTGCCAATCGCGAGGGTGTGCTGTTGGTGGGCAACTCCGCCGAACCGCGTGCGCTGGATCCGCATTTGGTCACCGGTGTTCCGGAGAGCAAGATTCTTTCCAGCGTGTTCGAAGGTCTGGTGGCCGACCATCCCTCCGGGGACGATGTGATGGCACCGGGTGTCGCGGTGCGTTGGGAGCATGACGCGGACATGAAGCAGTGGGTGTTCCACTTGCGAGGCGACGCCCGTTGGTCGGATGGCGAACCGCTCACCGCGGCGGATTTCGTGTTTTCCTATCAACGCATGCTGCATCCCTCGCTGGCGGCGGCCTACGCGCCGATGCTCTATCCGATCCGCAATGCCGAGGCGTACAACCGCGACGAGCGCGGCCGCATGCTCTGCGGCATGGATCCCGCGTTTCCGCTCGGATGGGACATCCTCGGCAACGCCAACTTCCGCGGGACCGACGCGACATCGGTCGCATCACCCGCGACGGATGATGACGATCGCACACGCCTGCGCCGTGAATTCGCCGCCAAGGGGCTTGATCGGCTCGATGCCGCTGCGCTGCGGGCGATCCTCGACGATCCGGATCTGTTCGATTGGCCCGATGCGGTTCCCGCCGCGGTGCGCGGGATCGTGGTCGGCCGTCTGCTGGCACACGCCGAAGCGGGCGCACCCGATTTGTTCGATCGCGCGGATGTCGGCGTGCGCGCGCGGGACCCACACACACTCGAGATCTCGCTGCGCGAGCCGATGCCTTATCTGCCGTCGGTCGTGCGTCACTTCACATGGTATCCGGTGCCGCGCCACGTCGTGCTGCGCCATGGTGCGATGACCGACCGCTTCACCGGTTGGTCCGAGGCAGGGACGCTGGTGGGCAACGGCCCGTTTGTGTTGAACACGTGGCGGTTCAACCATTTCATCGAAGTGGTCGGCAATCCGCGCTACTGGGATGCGGCGTCGGTGGGGCTCAAGGCGGTCCGGTTTCATCCGATCGAGAATCCCTACACCGAGGCGCGCTCGTTCCTCGCCGGCCAGCTGCACACCACCTACACGCTGCCCCCCGAGCTGCTTGGCCGGATGCGCGAGCGTCACCCGGAATTTCTCAAGGTCGAACCCTACGTGGGCACCGCCTTCCTTCGTCTCAACGTGAACCGCGCGGGCCTTGATGATCCGCGCGTGCGCTGCGCGATCTCGCTTGCCATTCACCGCGAGGACTATTGCCGCTACATCTACGAAGGGTACCAGCCCGCGCAAGGGATGACGCCCGACCTCGCGTCGTATCGCGGACCGCGCATGCTCCGCCACGATCTCGACGAGGCGCGCGCGCTGTTGGCTGATGCGGGATATCCCGGCGGTGCCGGGTTGCCGTCGTACGCGATCCTCACCTCGCGCCCGCATCCGGTGTCCGACGCGCTGCAGCAGACGCTGCGCCTGCTCGGCCTGCGCGTGACCATCGAGCGCAAGGACTGGGGGTCGTACATCGCCGCGCAGCAGGAGCTGCGCTTCGACATGGCGATCGGGTCGTGGATCGGCGATTATCTCGACCCGACCACTTTTCTCGACATGTGGACGCGCGGCAACGGCAACAACAACACCGGATGGGACAGCCCGGCGTACGAGGCGTTGTTGCGCGAGGCCGCGCTGCAGCCCGACACCGCGGCGAGATTCGCAACGCTGGTCCGCGCGGAGCGGATCCTGCTGGAGGAAATGCCGGTGGTTCCCATCGCTTGGAATTCGCGCATCTATCTGCACCGTCCGGAAGTGCGCGGCTGGCATCCGCTCGTGCTCGACAACCATCCGTGGAAGGCGGTGCGCCTCGACCCCTGAGCCATGACGCGCGTCATCCTGCAACGACTGCTTCAAGGATTGCTGGTGCTCTTCGTGCTGGCGACGCTCACGTTCTTCCTCGTGCGGGCGCTGCCCTACGGTCCGTTCCAGGATGAACGCGCGGTACCGTCGCATGTGCGCGAACGGCTCGAGCAGCTTCATGGATATGACAAACCGCTGGTCGTCCAGTACGCGATGCGACTGGGAAATCTCGCCCGCGGCGAACTCGGCACCAGTCTCAAGGTGATGGAGGGCAGGGAAGTGACTGCCATTCTCGCCCAAGCATTCCCGGTATCGCTCGCGCTCGGGTTGATGGCGATGCTCATCGCGGTGCCCGTCGGCGTCGCCGCCGGGGTGATCGCCGCCGTGCGCCGCAACCGTGTGGTGGATTACGCGGTGATGGCCGTGGCTCTGTTGGGCATCTGTTTGCCGAATTTTGTCATCGGTCCGGTGCTCGCAGAGCTGTTCGGCAGGCGGCTCGCCTGGTTTCCCGTTTCCGGATGGGAACCGCGCGACTTGTCGTTCATGATCCTGCCTGCCGTCACACTCGGCCTCGGCAGCGCCGCTTATCTCTCGCGCCTCACGCGCACCGGCATGGTCGAGGTGCTGCACCAAGACTTCATCCGCACGGCCCGCGCCAAGGGGCAACGCGAGTCATGGGTCGTGTTGCGTCACGCACTGCGCGGCGGACTCATTCCGCCGGTGGCCTATCTCGGCCCCGCCTTCGCCGCCACCGTCAGCGGCTCGGTCGTCGTCGAAAGCATCTTCCAGGTGCCGGGCATCGGTCGGTTGTTCATCAAGGCCATCGAAACAAGCGACGAAGCCCTTATCATGGGGCCGGTGCTCATTTACGGTTCGCTCATCGTGGTCGCGAACTTCCTCGCCGACCTCGTCCAGCTCTGGCTCAACCCGCGGCTCCGCTCGAATTCATGACCCGGCCTTTTAGTGATCCATCTGTCTCCGGTGCCGCGAGATCTGGTGTCGCGGACGACGGCGGACGCTCGTTGTGGAGCGACGCCGTGTCGCGCCTGCGCCGAAACCGGGCGGCGATGTGGAGTTGCACGTTTCTTACCATCGTCGTGCTGCTGTGTTTCATCGTCCCGTTTTTTCCAATCATCCAGGATCCCGCGGTGCAGGATTTATCCGGCAGGAACGCGTCGCCATCGGCCGGGCACTGGATGGGCACCGACCATCTCGGCCGCGACCTGCTCGCCCGCGTGCTGCATGGCGGACGCATCTCGATCCTGGTCGGGCTGGTGACCACGCTCGTTTCGCTGACCATCGGCGTTTGCATTGGAGCGGTGGCCGGCTATGCGGGCGGCCGGATCGACGCCTTGCTGATGCGCGTGGTCGATGTGCTCTACTCGCTGCCGTTCCTGATCATCGTGATCCTCTTTTCCGCGCTGGCTAAAAGCCACACCGAGCGGCTCACCGACGGCATCACCGCGCTGACCGGGTGGAACCGCGATGCGGTGGCGCCGTTCACCGGGTTGCTGCCGCTGTTCGTGGCGATCGGCGCGTTGTCGTGGCTGAATCTCTCGCGGATCGTGCGCGCTTCGGTGCAGGACCTCGCGGGCAGGGAATTCGTCGAGGCGGCGCGATCGCTCGGCCTGCCCCACCACCGCATCCTCTTCCATCACATCCTGCCCAACGCGGTCGGTCCGATTGTCGTCTACGCCACACTGACGATTCCCGGCGTGATGTTGTTTGAGGCGACCCTATCGTTTCTCGGCATGGGCGTACAGCCGCCGTATTCGAGCTGGGGTGTCCTGATCAAGGACGGTGCCGACCGCATGCTCTCCAATTCGCTGTTGCTCGTCTTTCCCTCGATCCTCTTCGTGCTCACGCTGCTTTCGCTCAACTTCCTCGGCGACGGACTGCGCGACGCGCTCGATCCGAAGTCTTCCCGCGATTGACCCGACGCCACCGCTGCATGCCTCCGCTGCTCGACATCCAGGACCTGCGCATTCACTTCCACACCCGCGACGGGGTGGTGCGGGCGGTCGATGGCGTGTCGCTGCAGGTCGAGGCCGGCGAGGTCGCGGGCATCGTCGGCGAGTCCGGTTCGGGCAAGTCGGTGACGGCGGCATCGCTGCTCGGCTTGGTGCCGATGCCGCCCGGGCGCATCGCCGGCGGACGGGCATGGTTCGACGGCACCGACCTGCTGCGGTTGACCGGACGCGAGTTGAACGGCTACCGCGGCAAGCGCATCTCGATGATTTTCCAGGACCCGATGACCTCGCTCAATCCTTACTTGAGGATCAGCACGCAATTGATCGAGCCGCTGGAAATCCACGAGGGGCTGCGTGGCAAACGCGCGCTGCATCGCGCGATCGACGCGCTCGAGAGCGTCGGCATCGCCGATGCGGCAAAGCGCATCCACGCCTATCCGCACGAGTTCTCGGGCGGCATGCGCCAGCGCGTGATGATCGCGATGGCGCTCATCACCAAGCCCGATCTGGTGATTGCCGACGAGCCGACCACTGCCCTCGACGTCACCGTGCAGAAGCAGGTCCTTGAGGTGATGCGCCGCCTGCAACGCGAGACCGGGACGGCCGTGCTGTTCATCACGCACGATCTCGCGCTGGTGCACGAGATGTGCGACAGCGTCACCGTGATGTACGCCGGGCGCGTCGTGGAATCCGCGTCGGCCGCAATGCTGGCAACGGGTCCTCGCCATGCGTACACGCGCGGGCTTTACCGCTCGAATCCCGCGGGTGCGGGCAAAGGTTGCGCGTTGTACTCGATCCCCGGATCGCCGCCCGATCCTGCACGGTTGCCCGGAGGCTGCGCGTTCCGCGAGCGCAACACGCTGGGTGATGCCGACCAATGTCTCGCCGACCACAGGCCGGAGCTGGTGGAAATCGCGCCGGGACATCACGTGCAGGATTGTCCCGGATGTCTCGCCCCATCCCAAGACTGACACCACGCTTCATGCTCGAGCTTCGCAACATCGTCAAAACCTTCCGTCAGGGCCGCGAATCGCTGCGGGCGGTCGATGATGTGTCGCTGACGATCGGTGCGGGACGGATCCTCGGGCTGGTGGGCGAGTCGGGTTGCGGCAAATCGACCTTGTCGCGCATCATTATGCAGTTGCTGCCGCCCGATGCCGGCCGTGTGCGGCTGGGGGAGGTGGAACTCACCGCGCTGCCCCGACGCGACGTGCGCCGCCATTGCTTGGATTTCCAGATGGTGTTCCAGGATCCGTACGCCTCGCTCAATCCGCGGTTCACCGTCTTCTCCACGCTCGCCGAAGCGCTGCGTCGCCGCCATCCGCAACTCAAAGGAAGTGAGCTGCACGACCGCGTCGCCGCATGGCTCGAAACCGTGGGCCTGCCGCCCCGCCACATGCGGCGCTACCCGCACGAGTTTTCGGGCGGTCAGCGCCAGCGCATCGCCATCGCGCGCGCGCTCGCACCGGAGCCGCGGGTCGTCATTGCCGACGAGCCGGTCTCCGCGCTCGATGTCTCGATTCAGTCGCAGATTCTCAACCTGCTCGGCCGCCTGCAGGCGGAGCTCGGGCTGACGATGCTCTTCATTTCCCACGATCTCGCGGTGGTGCGCCACGTCTCCGACACGATCGCGGTGATGCACCGCGGCCGGATTGTCGAGCAGGGTGGGGCGGAGCAGGTGTTCACCGATCCGCGCGACCCGTACACGCGGCAGTTGCTCGACGCGGTGCCGGTGCTGCCGAGAGTTCCGATCCGCTGAGCGACCGCGCACTTGTGCGTGATGTTCGCCGCAGTTGATCCGCAAGACCCGCATGTCTTGGTCCGCGGAATCACGCATGGCGGATCACGGCAATCCGCAAGCTGAGGGACCGGCGTTCCATGCGAGGATGACCCGCGGAAACGATCCGCCAAACCGCCATGACCGCCACACTGACCACTCTGCGTGAAACCGAAGTCGACATCCCGTGTCATCAAGTCCAACTGAAGGCCGACGTGGCGATCCCGTCCGGGGCACGCGGAGTTGTCGTCTTCGCCCACGGCAGCGGTAGTGGTCGGCTCAGTCCGCGCAACCGTCTTGTTGCAGAGGAGTTGCACCGCAAGGGGTTGGCCACCGTGCTGTTCGACCTGCTCACTCCACGTGAGGCGGCGGCAGAGCCGGAATCGGCGTCGTTGCGCTTCAATATCCCGCTGCTCACCGAACGCCTTGCCGAGGTCGTGCGCTGGGTGCGCGGATACCAACCACTCTCGCAACTCGGCATCGGCCTGTTCGGGGCGAGCACGGGTGCCGCCGCCGCGCTAGCCGTGTCGGCGATCAATCCCGATGTGCAGGCGGTGGTGTCGCGCGGCGGACGCACCGATCTCGCCGCCGATTCGATCGACAGGGTGAACGCGCGGGTCGTGCGCAATGCCGAGGAGTACTATCGCAATCTCTTCCGCTCCGATGTTTCCTCGTGGAACCTGCGGGACCGTCACATGACCGAGGCGCTGGTGGAACTGGCCACACACCTGCAATCACACCACGGACGCGCCAAAATCATCGTCTGGGCGCACAATTCACACGTCGGCGACGCGCGGGCCACCGCCATGTCGCGCCGCGGCGAGTGCAACGTCGGCCAGCTTGTGCGCGAGGCGTTTCCCGGTCAGTCGAAAATCGTCGGATTCACGACCTACACCGGCAGCGTCACCGCGTCCTCGGGCTGGCATCTTCCCGCCGAGCGCAAACACGTGCGGCCCGCGGTCGAAAGCAGTTACGAACACTTGTTCCACCAGACGGGGATCCCCGGATTCTGGCTCGACCTCACCGCGCAATGCGGCGGTGGATGTCTTGCGCGCCGAGCGTCTCGAGCGCGCGATCGGCGTGGTCTATCTGCCGCAATCGGAGCTGCGCAGCCATTGTTTCCATGCGTCGATGCCCGGGCAATTCGATGCGGTGGTCCACATCGACCGGACGCGCGCGGTCGAACCGCTCGAGCGGACCTCGGCATGGCGCACCGACGAGGCACCGGAGACGTTCCCGGCGGGCGTCTGATGCCGAAAACGCGTGCAATCCGGCGTGTGCCGTGGTTTGTCGTCCCGGGTGAGCGGACGATTGACCCAACTCGACGGGATGCGGGCGGTCGCGATGCTTGCGATTTGCTGGGATCACTGGTGTCCGGCAGCATGGCCGCGGCTCTTTCCTTACGAGGTGTTCCTGTTTTTTTTCCTCGTGATGACCGGCTACCTCATCACGTCCTCTTTGTTGCGCGAGCGCGACCGTTGCGAGGCGCGCGGCGTTCCATGGCGCTTGCGTGCGATGCGCGCGTATCAGGTCCGCCGCGGTCTGCGCATTCTCGCGCCGTACTACGCCGCGCTGGCCGTCGCATTCGCGCTTGGTGCGTCCGATCTCTGGCGCGCGCCCTGGTGGTATCTGCTGCATGTGTCGAACCTCCACATGGCCACGCTGCCGTCATGGCCGCCGGCGACCAACCATTTCTGGTCGCTCTCGATCCAGCAACAGTTCTACCTCGTCTGGCCGCTGATCGTCTGGTTCGCGCCAAAACGCTCGCTCGGCTGGTGGTTTCTTCTCGTCACGGCGGCAGGTCCGGTGACGCGGTGGTTTGAAGACGCGCTCGCCACCTCGTGGGAGCGTCCATCGCTGCTCACGCCCGCGGTGCTCGACTACTTCGGTGTCGGCGCACTGTTCGCGCTGGCGCTGCATCGTGGCATGTCGCTTGCCAGCCCTGGTTTGCGCGCGCTGTCATGGGCGGCCCTCGCCGGCTACATCGCCATGTATGGATCGCATGTCCTCGGCTGGCCGACCTTCGGGCTGCGCTTCTTGCAGCAGACGTTGCTCTCCATCGCGATCTGCGGATTCATTGCTGCGGTTTCCACCGGTTTCGGCGGTTGGTTCGGCCGGTTGCTGGAAAGCCGACCGCTGCAAGAGATCGGCCGCTTGTCCTACGGGGTGTACTTGTTTCACAATCTGGCGCCGTTGCTCGCCGGCAAGGTCTGCTGGTTTTTGTGGAATCCGTCGATTCCGCTTGGTGTGCAAGTGGTGCTGCGCACTCCGGTGTTCGCCCTGATCACGTGGGGGATGGCGCTCGCCTCGTGGCGCTGGATCGAGCGTCCACTGCAGGATGTCCGCACGCGCGTGGCCCGCGGATGATGGCAACTTTGGACTCGCCGCCGGAGCGTTCCGGTGCATCATCGCGCCGCGCCGGATGAAAGCCCTCGTCAAAGCCAAAGCGGAGCCCGGATTGTGCCTGCAAGACATCCCGGATCCGGAGATCGGTCCTGCCGACGTGCGGGTCCGCATCCGTAAAACCTCGATCTGCGGCACCGACGTCCACATTTGGAAATGGGATGCCTGGGCGCAGCGCACCATCCCGGTGCCGATGCAGGTCGGCCACGAATTTTGCGGAGTCGTCGAGGCGGTCGGCTCGGCCGTCACCGATGTGTCGCCGGGTGAGATCGTCTCCGGCGAAGGTCACATCGTCTGCGGGCGCTGCCGAAACTGCCTCGCGGGCCGCCGCCATCTTTGTCCAAACACGCTCGGGGTGGGGGTGAATCGCCCGGGCGCGTTCGCCCAGTACCTGTCGATCCCCGCAGCCAACGTCTGCAAGGTCGATCCCTCGGTGCCCGAAGATGTCGTGTCGACCTTCGATCCGCTCGGCAACGCCGTGCACACCGCGCTCTCTTGGGATCTGGTCGCGGAGGATGTGCTCATCACCGGTGCCGGGCCAATCGGCTGCATGGCCGCCGCGGTCTGCAGATTCGCTGGTGCAAGGCACGTGGTGGTGACGGATGTGAATCCTTACCGCCTCGAATTGGCCCGTCGGCTCGGAGCCACGCGGGTGGTCGATGTCTCCAAGGAAAACCTCGCCGACGTGAAGCGCGAACTCGGGATGCGCGAAGGATTCGATGTCGCTCTGGAAATGTCGGGCAACCCGGCGGGCCTGCGCGACATCCTCGACCACACGTCCAACGGCGCCAAGGTCTCGCTGCTCGGCATCTTTCCCGACCAGGTCGCGATCGACTGGGACAAGGTGATCTTCAAGGGGCTCGTCCTCAAAGGCATCTACGGCCGTGAGATGTTCGAAACGTGGTACAAGACCGGCAGCATGATCCGCGCGGGCCTCGATGTGTCACCGGTCATCACCCACCGCTTTCATTACACCGAATTCAACCAAGCCTTTGAAACCATGATGTCCGGCCATTCGGGCAAGGTCGTCCTCGACTGGACCGACTGATCCCGCGCCCGCTGTCGACCGCAGTTGATTCATTCCAAACCCCGCCTCTCCACCATGTCGTCCTCATTCCTTCCCGCCCGGTTCGCGCACCACTACGAAATCAACCCCGAATACGCCAAAAGCGTCGCGTATTTCTCGTCCGAGTTCGCGATCGACCAGAGCTTCAAGATTTATTCGGGCGGTCTCGGATTTCTCGCCGGGTCGCACATGCGTTCGGCCGCCGACTTGCGCCAGAACCTGTGCGGCATCGGCATCTATTGGACCTACGGCTACTACAACCAGTCGCGCGGCGAGGATCGCGACCTCGCCGTGCAGTTCCGCAAGAAGGAATACGCGTTCCTGCAGGACACCGGCATCCGCTTCACCGTCAGCGTGCACAAGCATCCGGTCTGGGTGAAGGCGCTCTACCTTCCCGGCGATGTCTTCGATACCGTGCCGATGTTCTTCCTGACCACCGATATCGAGGAAAACGACCCGCTCTCTCGCGCGATCACGCACCGGCTCTACGACCAGGATCCGCTGCGCCGCATCGCCCAGTACATTGTGCTCGGTGCCGGCGGCGCGCGCCTGCTTGACGAACTGGGTGTGGATCCCGATGTCTGGCACCTCAACGAGGCGCACGGCCTGGCCGCGGCCTTCCATTTGTTCCGTAAGCATGGCAGCCTCGACGAGGTGCGGAAGCGAATGGTGTTCACCACCCACACGCCCGAAGAGGCCGGTAACGAGCGCCACGACTTCTCGCTGCTCAACGACTTCTCGTTCTTCTGCGACCTGCCAGAGGAGGACGTGCGCCGGATCACCGGCATCGAAGGCTTCGAGTTCAATCATTCGCTCGCCGCGCTGCGTCTCTCCCACATCGCCAACGGCGTCTCGAAACTCCATGGCGAAGTCGCCCGCCGGATGTGGAGCGGACACCAGGGGATCTGCGAAATCACCCACGTCACCAACGCGCAGAACAAGAAGTACTGGGCCGACCGCAAGCTCGACGCCGCCCGCGCTTCGGGTGACCTCGAGGCGCTGTGCGAGCGCAAGCGCGAACTCAAGAGCCGGTTGTTCCGCATCGTGGCCGACCAAACGGGCAAGATCTTCAAGCCGCATGTGCTGACAATCGTCTGGGCGCGGCGCTTCGCCGCCTACAAGCGGCCCGACCTGATCACGCGCGATTTCGAGAAATTCCGTGCCATGCTCCACTGCAAGGAGCGTCCGGTGCAGGTGATCTGGGCGGGCAAGCCGTACCCGTTCGATTATGCGGCGATCGACATCTTCAACCACTTGATTCATCTCACTCGCGAGCATCCCAATGCCACGGTGCTCACCGGCTACGAACTCGAGCTGTCGCGCTATCTGAAGAATGGCGCCGACGTCTGGCTCAACAACCCGATTGTCACCCGTGAGGCGTCCGGCACGTCGGGCATGACCGCAGCCATGAATGCCGCGGTGAATCTGTCGACCTACGACGGCTGGGTGTGCGAATTCGCCCGTGACGGAGAGAACAGCTTCATCATTCCCGAAGCGGATCCGTCGCTGTCACCTGAGGAGCGCGACCGCCATGATCTGGATGGATTTTACAACGTGCTCAACCAGCGCGTGCTGCCGATGTATTATGATCACCCGCAGGAGTGGAGCCGCGTGGTCCTCAACTCGATGAACGAGGTTGTCCCGTTCTTCGACTCCGACCGCATGGCCGACGAGTACTACCGCAAGATCTACGCCTGATCCCTCGCGCGCCGCCGCGCGTTTTTCCCCAATCCCGCCATGCAGACGCCGCCCGGATGGATCGACCCGCTCGTCCGGCTGCTCGGGGCGGACAAGTGCAGCATCGTCGGCGAGGTGCTCGCGGAGCATGCCGCCGACAAGTGGCGTCTCGAGCATCCGCCTGAGGCGGTGGTGTTCGCCGAATCGACAGCCGATGTCTCATCGGTGCTCGCCTTCGCCGCGCGGCACGACATTCCGGTGACGACCCGCGGCGCGGGGGTCGGCTACGTCGGTGGCTGCGTGCCCGTGCGCGGCGGCATCGCGCTCTCGGTGATGCGGATGAACCGGATTCTCGATTTGCGCCCGGAGGATGGCGTGGCGGTGGTGCAACCCGGGGTGATTACCGGCGAATTGCAGCGGGCCGCGCGCGCGGTCGGCTGGGACTATCCGCCCGACCCGGCCTCGCTCGCCGAATGCTCCATCGGTGGCAACATCGCCACGAATGCCGGAGGTCCGCGCTGTCTCAAGTACGGCGTGACCCGCCATTACGTCCTGGGGCTCGAAGTCGTGCTGGCCGATGGACGTGTGCTGCGCTGCGGCGGCCGCGTGCACAAGAACAAGACCGGCTTCGACCTCGTCGGCCTGTTTACCGGCTCGGAAGGCATGCTCGGCGTGGTGACCGAAGCGACGCTGCGGCTGATTCCCAAGCCGGCATCGCGCGCGATGCTTGCCGCGGTGTTCACCGACATCGCATCGGCCGCGGCAGCCGTACAGCGCATTTTGGACGCGGGCCATCTGCCGTCCGCGCTGGAGATCGCCGATGGGTTCACACTCGAAGCCGCGCGTCGCCGACCCGGCTCCGAAGCGTTCGCGGCGGGCGACGCACACCTGATGGTCGAGATCGACGGCAGGCCGGCTGCGGTGGGCGCCGAGCTTGTGGAGTTGGAGCACTTGCTGGTCGGGCTTGCTCCGGCATCACTCGAGAGGGCGCCCGACGAGGCGTCATGCGAACGGCTGTGGCAGGTGCGCCGCGGGTTTTCCTACGCATTGCGCGACACCGGCCTCACCAAGCTTAACGAGGATATCGTCGTTCCGCGTTCGAAGCTCGTCGAGCTCGTCGAATTCGCCCGCCGCCTGCAGGAGGAAACCGGCATTCCAATCGCGTGTTTCGGTCATGCGGGTGACGGCAACATGCACACCAACCTGATGATCGGCGACCCGCTCGATCCTGCGGTGGCAAGGCAGGCCGACGCGGCACTCGACCGGTTGTTCGACTGGGTGCTGGCAAACGGCGGCGCCATCACTGGCGAGCATGGCGTGGGACTTGCCAAGCAACCGTGGATCCATCGTGCCCTCGGCGAGACGGGTATGGAGGTTCATCTTGCGATCAAGCATGCGCTCGATCCGCGCGGATTGCTCAACCCGGGGAAATTCCTCTGACTCGTGACACGCGAGACACGGGCGTTCACGCCGCTTCCAGGGCCGCATCGTTCCAGTCGGCGAGGAACGCCTTGATCTCCGCAAGCAGCCGTTCACAACCGCGGTCCCACTTGGCCGAGCCGCGCAGCACGTTCACACACTCGCGCAGCCCGGTGAACCGGATCTCCTCGGCACCGGCGGCACGCAACTCGGAGAGCTCGGCGCGCAGCGACTCGAAGAACGCGAGTTCGAATCCATTGCCCGCTCGCATCGCCAGCTCGTGAAGTGACAAGGTCACCGGCGGTGCCAGCGGCTCAAGTTTGTCGGCGATGTGCCCGCAGCCGATCTTCACCAGCATGCGGCGCAGCCGGTCGTACAGGTCGTCGAGATGCAGCAGCCGCAGCGGGCATTTGGTTTCGAGATACTGCACGATGCCGTTGCGGATGTCGTCGACAAACGGAAAATCCTGGATGTCCGCCGCGCGCGCGGCACGGGAAAGCGCGCTCTCGAGCCACAGAGTGTCGTAGTCGATCACCTGATGGCGGCCGATCTGAAGGGCGGGGCGGTTGGCGATGAACGAGATCACGGCAAATCGGTGTGGGAGTGGGGGAGCGGGATCAGTCCTTGAACAGTCGGCGTTGCAAGTGGTCGCGAGTCGCGCGGCGCGAGAGCGACTGGATCTCCTTGATGAATTCGTTGACGTCCTCGTACTGGCGGTACACCGACGCATAGCGGACGTAGGCGACCGGATCGATCTGGTGGAGCTTGTCCATCACCTTCATGCCGATCAGGTTGGAAGGCACCTCGCTGACGTGATCCTTGTGCAGCTCTCCGAGGATTTCCTCGACCGCTCGCTCGAGCCGCTCCATCGACACCGGTCGTTTCTCGCAGGCCTTGACCAGCCCGCTCATCAGCTTGACCCGGTTCATCGCCTCGCGCGAACCGTCCTTCTTGATCACGCGCAACTCGGTGCGCTCGATCTGTTCGTAGGTCGTGTAGCGATAGCCGCACTGCAGGCATTCGCGCCGACGTCGGATCGACGTGCCGTCCTTGGACGAACGTGAGTCGAGTACCTTGTCTCTCAGGACTCCGCATTGGACGCAGCGCATGACGACGGGTGGGAAACCCCATGGGTGTTGGTGAGGCTAGACACACCCATGGTGGCGTCAACCGGAAAACACCACCAGATTTGGTGGATGCCACCGTTCGGTTCGCCCCCGTGATTCTCCTCGGCAGCCCACGGATCGTCATCCACGATGCATTCATGACGCACGCGCTACGGAATGGATCGCTGCTTCTGCTCCTGCTCATTCCGGCATGGAGTGCGCCAATCCCGTTGCGGGTCGTCGCTGCCAACCTCACATCCGACAAGTCGTCGGCGTATTCGCCGACGAATGGCAACCATTCGAATCCCGAAGGTGCCGGAGCTCGCATCCTGCAGGCATTGAAGCCCGACCTCGTGTTGATCCAGGAATTCAACACCACCGTGCCGCCCGACCAGTGGGTGCGCGCGTCGTTCGGTGCCGGATTTTCGCACTTCCGCGAGCAGGGCGTGCAAATTCCCAATGGCATCATCAGCCGTCATCCGATCCTGCAGTCGGGCGTGTGGGATGACCCGGTCCTCGACAACCGCGAGTTCGTCTGGGCCCGGATCGGGCTCCCGGGTGGCCGCGATCTCTGGGTGGTGAGTGTTCATCTGCACACGCGAAGTGCGGAATCCCGCGAAAAACAAATCCGCGCGCTGACGCGACACCTGCGTGCCACGCTGCCCGACAACGCCATGCTGATCATCGGTGGCGACTTCAATACGCGTCAGGAAGGAGAGCCTTGCTTGCGACTGCTCTCTTCGCACGTCACCATACCGGAACGACTCCCGGTCGACGATTTCGGCAATCCCGCGACCAATGCCCCGCGCAACCGGGTGTACGACCGCGTGTTGGCGTGCCGCAAGCTGCAGCACTTCGCCGTGCCCGTGGCTCTGGCCGGGCTCACGTTTCCCGACGGACTCGTCTTCGATACGCGGGTTTTCCGCGCGCTGGATCAATGCCCGCCGAGCAAGCGCGCCGACAGCGCCGCGCCGATGATGCAACACATGGCGGTGGTTTGTGATTTTCTGCTGCCGGATGCCGCCCCTGCCCGAACAGGCAAGAAGGCCGAATGATGGGCAAGCTTGCCATGCAAAGATTGCGGCTGACAGAACCGGGCTCGCACGACAAGGATTGAACAGTCGGGCAACCCCGCATGTCCATGACCCGATTGCCGTCAACCAAAGATCCATCCGACTCCGGCAGCCGTCGGGGTCCGTCGCAGCCGCACACGCTCGACCCGATGCTCTATCACGGCCAGGTCCGCTTGCGCGGCAAGGGACACCTCGCATCGGGCCGGCGGCGATGGATCGACAGGCTGCCCGGTGCCAACCGCTTGGAGAAGCGCATCTGCCTCGCGCTGTGTTCCGGCATCGTCCTGCTCATCGCCGTGATGATCTGGGCCACCTTTTTCATGCACGGGAGTTGACGAGCGGCCGGAGCGCGGCAGTGGATGCTTGTGGAAACCGGGATTCAACGGTTGATGCCATTGCGGAACGACTGTGCCATTTGTGGTCATCGCGTCTTGACGATGTTCCATCCATAAATGGAGATCATCCGCGTTACCGTCCCGTCAGCATGACCTTCAAACGCTGCAATCGGTGATGAATTCGGCGCCGATCCGCTGATTTCCGATTTTCAGATTGGCATCCGTGGTGCTGAGGGTGAGGCTGAAACATGATGTACAACGCACTGTCGGCCCTGCCGATCCTCCTGCTGGCGACGGCCGTTGGTTTGTCGGCCAATCCGGTCATCACCGAGTTCATGGCCGACAACGAAACGACGCTCGCCGACGAGGATGGTGCGATGTCCGATTGGATCGAGTTGCACAATCCGACCGCCGCACCGCTGTCGCTTGAAAACTGGTGCCTCACCGACAAGGCGTCGAACCTGACCTTGTGGAGGTTCCCCGCGGTGACGATGGCGCCCGGCGAATTCCTCGTGGTGTTTGCCTCGAACAAGAACCGTCGCGTGCCCGGTGCGACGTTGCATACGAACTTCGCCCTCTCCAAGGACGGCGAGTATCTTGCGCTGGTGAAACCCGACGGGGTCACCGTGCAGCAGGCGTTCGCGCCGAAGTTTCCCGCACAGGACGGCGACGAGTCGTATGGCATGCGCTTCGAATCCACCACGCTCGTCGCGCAAGGTGCGTCAGGGCGGTACCTCGTGCCAACCAGCTCGTCCACCCCGGCAGCGGCATGGACCGAGCCATCGTTCGCGGATGGTGCCTGGCCCGCGGGCACCAGCGGGTTCGGTCATGGCATCACGATTCCGGGCATCACCGTGCGCCAGGTGTCGAAGAACGGAAGCATCGGCGGATTGAATGACGCGCTCAACCTGATCTCACTGCCCGCCAGCGATTCGCGCGTCCTGTCATCGGCGACTCAAGTGATGGAGGTCGTGAACCTGCTCGGTGACGGCGGCGACGGGCATTTCGCCTTCAACCGCCTGCCTCCGGGAAATGGCGGCGACCATTATGCGGTGGTCGCCACCGGGTTTGTCACGATCCCCACGGCAGGCGCTTGGACTTTCGGACTCAACTCGGACGACGGCGGACGCATCGTGATCGGCTCGACCGAAGTGATGCGCGACGATGCGTTTCACGCGCCGCAGGACAAGTTCGGGACCATCACGCTCGCGGCGGGACAACATGCGTTCAAAATCGTCATGTTCGAAGGCGGCGGCGGCGATTGCGTCGAGTTCTTTGCCGCGCCGGGCACGCACACGTCGTTCAACGCGTCCGCGTTCCGTCTAGTCGGCGACGTCGCCAACGGCGGGCTGGCCGCATCGACGCTTCCCGCGGGAGCAGGCGGCGTGATCGGTACCGACCTCGCCACGGCTCTTGCCGGACGCAACGGCGCGTACTTCCGCATGCCGTTCGCCACATCGACACCACCCGCCGCCTCGTCGCTCAGCCTGCTGATGCGCTATAGCGACGGTTTTGCCGCCTGGCTCAACGGTGGTGTCGTCGCTTCTGCAAACGTGGCAGCCGTGCCGCCCGCATGGGACGCGCTCGCCAACGCGTCGCAAACGAATGCACGCGTGCTGCGCAGGCAGGTCCACAACCTCACCGCAAGTCTGGCATCCATTACCATCGGCACGAATGTCTTGGCGGTCCATGGCATGAAATCCTCGGCAGATGACGGCAGCTTCCTCGTGCTGCCCGAGCTGGTCGCCGCATCGCCGCAACCTGGCCTTGCGCCCGCCTTTTACGGTGACGGTCTTGCCACGCCGGGCTGGGCGAATGGACAACCCAGCTCGATCGGCGACGTAGCCGACACTCAATTCAGTGTGAAGCGCGGATTTTTCACGCAGCCGTTCCCACTCACGATCACCTCGGCCACCCCGGGCGCGGTGATCCGCTACACCACCGATGGCTCGACGCCAAACCAGAGCCATGGCACGGTGTACACCGGTCCGATCACGATTGCATCGACCACCGTGTTGCGCGCCATCGCGACGCTTGATGGCTGGAAAGCGACCGACGTCGACACACAGACCTACCTGTTTCCCGATGACGTGCTCACACAGGCATCGAACGGAGCGCCGCCGCCCGGTTGGCCTGATTCCGCGCAAGCAGGACGCACGATGGATTACGGGATGGATCCCGACATCGTGAACCATGCAAATCCGGACCTTGGTGGGCGCGCCACCGTCAGGGAGGCGCTGCTCGCCATTCCCTCCGTATCGATCGTCACTGATGCCTCGAACCTCTTCAACATCAACGGCTCGCAAGGCATCTACTCGAATCCGGGCGGACGCGGATTCGCCTGGGAGCGCCCTTGTTCGATGGAATGGATCGAGCCGCCGGACGCATCGCGGCCGAATGGCAACGGCGAATTCCAGATCAATGCCGGCATCCGCATCCGCGGCGGATTCTCGCGCAGTGGCGATAACCCGAAACACGCATTCCGTTTCTTTTTCCGCGGCGATTATGGAGCGAGCGAGTTGAATTACCCGTTGTTCGGCCGCGACGGCGCGCTGTGGTTCGACAAGATCGACCTGCGCACTTCGCAGAACTACTCGTGGTCGTTCCAAGGGGACGATCGCAACACATTCCTCCGCGAGGAGTCATCGCGCCAGGCGCAGCTCGACATGGGTCAGCCCGGGTCGCGCGTGCGCTACGTCCACGTCCATCTCAACGGCCAGTACTGGGGGCTTTACAACCTCGACGAGCGGCCCGAGGCGGCGTTCGCCGAGTCGTACTTCGGTGGCGACGAGGACGAGTACGACGTGGTCAAGAGCGAGCAGGAACTCGGCTATGTCGTTGGTGCCACCGACGGCAATCTCGACGCCTGGCGCGAACTGTGGGACAAGGCGAAGAGTCATCGTGCCTCGCCGACCAATGAGAACTTCTTCAGGCTCATGGGACTTGCCGCCGACGGTGTCACGCCGACGGCCGATCCGGTATTGTTGGACGTAGACAATCTGATCGACTACATGCTCGTCACCTTCTGGACCGGCAATTTCGATGGCGCGGTGTCGGCCTTTCTTGGCAACGAGCGGGCGAACAACTGGTTTGCAAGCCGCAGGCGCGACAACAACCCGCGCCAAGGATTCCGCTTCTTCGTCCACGACTTCGAGCATTCGCTCTTCGACGTGAACGAGGACCGAACCGGCCCGTTCACCAGCGGCAACGAGTCGCTGTTCGAATGGTCGAATCCGATGTTCCTCCATCAGGACCTGCTCGCCAACGCCGAGTACCGCGTGCGCTGGGCGGATCGCATCCAGCGCCATCTGTTCCACAACGGCGCGCTCACCACCACCGCATGGCAAAACCGGATCAACCGTCTCGCGGCAGTGGTCGATGCCGCGATCATCGCGGAAAGCGCGCGCTGGGGCGATTCGAAGCGGTCGGCACCGTTCACCAAGTCCGACTGGGAACGCGCGCAAAACCAACTGGTTTCCTACCTGCCGCAACGCAACGCGGTCGTGCTCAATCAGCTCAAAGCCGACAATCTGTATCCTTCGCTCGACGCACCAGTGGTGAGTCCGTCCGGCGGTTACCAACCCGACGGCGTGATGCTGTCGATCCAGGGTGCCGCGGGTGCCACCCTGCACTACATGCCCGACGGCAGCGACCCGCGCGCCGTGGGCGGCGCACTGAAACCCGGCGCGCTGACCTACACATCGAGCAGTGCAACGGAAACGCTCATCCCGTGGTCGGCCGGCGGCTGGAGATATCTCGCGGACGGCAGCAACCAGGGCACCGCGTGGCGAACACCGGAATTCAACGACGCGGCGTGGGCCACGGGCACGGCCGAACTCGGCTACGGCGATGGCGATGAAGCAACGATCATCCCGCAGGTGGATGTCAATCCCTCTCTCAACGGCACCCAGCGCCCGGCGACTAGTTATTTTCGCCGCACGTTCAATGTGCCCGCCACTGGTGCGATCCTCGGTATGACACTGCGAGTCGAGTACGACGATGCCTATGCGGTCTATCTCAATGGTGTGAGAGTCGCCGGAAACCTGCCGGTCAACCCGGCTCACAATTATTACACTTACGTCAACGTCGAGGACAGCATCGCCACGGTGAATCTTGGTGCCGAATCGCTCATCTATGGTACCAACGTGATCGCCGTGGAAATCCACCAAGCGCATGCAGGCAGCTCGGATCTCAGCATGAACCTCTCGCTCAGAGCGGTGCGCTCCGTCACGCCCGACCCGATCGTCCTGCAAGGGCCCGGTGAGCGCGTGTTCCGCACCCGCGCCAAAAGCGGCGGCACGTGGAGCGCCCTCAACGAGAATCGCTACCGCGTCGGTATCGTGCCGCCCACCGCGACAACGCTGGTAGTCTCGGAAATCTGCCCGCATCCGCCCTCGCCGCATCCCGATGCGGAGTTCATCGAATTGCTCAACACCGGCGCGACCGCCATCGACCTCGCCGGGGCGATCTTTACCGAAGGAATCGATTTCACGTTTCCCGAGAATGCGGTGCTTCAGCCCGGCGCGCGAGTGCTCGTCGTCGGCAACCTCGCCGCGTTCCAAGCCGCACACGGCACCGACAAACCGGTCGCCGGCGTGTTTGCCAACGGCAGCGGCCTCAGCAATGTCGGCGAGCGCCTCCGGCTCGAGGCCGCCGACGGATCGGTGCTGCTCGATTTCTCCTACGGCACAGGATTTCCATGGCCGGCGATGACCAACGGCCTCGGCCGCACCATGGTACTGGTCAATTCGGCCGCACCTGCGGATCCGCTTTCCTGGCGTCCCAGCACCACGGCATTCGGCAATCCGGGCACCACCGATTCGGTGGCGCGACCTGCCGGCCGCAGCCTGCTCGATCACCTGCTCGCCGAGCCCACTCCGCGTTTCGAGCGCGCCACCTCGCGCCTCTCGGTGCATCGGCGGCTCGGAGGGGATGCAGTGGCATTCCAGCCGGAGTGGTCCGATGATTGTCTGACATGGTCGCCGACACCCGCGGTTCTCGTGGCCGAAGCCCTGGACGAACACGGCAACTCGACCCTCGAATGGCAACTCGACCCACCGCCCGCGGGAAATCGCGTCTTCTTCCGGGTCCGCATCGGACCGTGAGCGGGTGGCTGTCTACGGCTGTCATGACGATTGCCATCTTGCCCTGACCAAAAAGCCACCCAATTCAGATAAAAGGACTGTCCCTTTATCTACCTTTGCCTGCGGAACTGCCGATAAAGGTGTCAAAAATTCGAGGCTTTTCGGGAAAATTGATAAAAGGACTGTCCCTTTATTCAAAGCTCGGCCGGGGAGCGCCTCCGGATGTGGCCTGGTGCCGGCACCCCGCTCCGGCCACAATGCAGGAGCGTCAGCTTGACAGCCGCCGGGATTGGTTCACCCTCCGCGGCCCGGCGCGTTGGAACCGTGCCGACATCCCCACGGACCCATGAAAAAGGACATTCATCCCAAGTACGCGCCGGTCGTGTTCGTCGACATGACCACCGGTGCCCGCTTCATCAGCCGCTCGACCAAGACCTCCGACAAAAAGGAAGTCATCGACGGTGTCGAGCACAGCGTGATCTCGATCGGCATCACCTCCGACTCGCATCCGTTCTTCACGGGGCAGAAGCAGTTCGTCGACACCGAAGGACGCATCGACAAATTCCAGAAGCGCTTCGGTGCCGTGCGCCGCGCGGGCAAACCGAAAGCAGGCTGAGATCCGCCACGCGCCGCTTTACGCGCGGATCCCGAAAGCGGTCCGATCATCCGGACGACCGCATCACCGATCACAGCAGGTGTTTCGACGCCTGCTCGACGTCCTTGTCGCCGCGACCCGAGAGGTTGGCGATCAGAATGCAGTCCTTGGGAAGGGACGGCGCGATGTTCGAAACGTAGGCCATCGCATGCGCGCTTTCGAGCGCCGGAATGATGCCCTCGCAGTGCGCGAGTTCCTTGAATGCCGCCAGCGTCTCGTCGTCGGTTGCATACGTGTATTCGACCCGGCCGAGTTCGCGCAGATAAGCGTGCTCGGGACCCACTGCCGCATAATCAAGTCCGGCGGAAATCGAGTGGGTCAGCTCGATCTGGCCGTCGGCATCGGCGAGCAGCCAGGTCATCGTGCCTTGCAGCACACCGAGCTTGCCGCCTTGGAAGCGTGCGGCGTGGCGCTCGCGGATGATGCCGTCGCCACCGGCTTCGACGCCGACCATGCGCACGCCGGCATCGTCGAGAAATGGATGGAACAGGCCGATCGCATTGGAGCCGCCGCCGACGCAGGCGACCAGCAGATCGGGCAATCGCCCCTCCTTCTCCAGAATCTGCCGCCGCGCCTCGATGCCGATCACCCGGTGGAAATCGCGCACGATCATCGGAAACGGATGCGAGCCGAGCGCGGAGCCGATGATGTAGTGGGTGTGGCCGACGCTGGCGACCCAGTCGCGCATCGCCTCGTTGACCGCCTCTTTGAGCGTTGCCTGCCCGGCGGTGACCGCGCGCACTTCCGCGCCCATCAGGCGCATGCGCGCGACATTGAGCGCCTGACGCTCCATGTCGACCGCGCCCATGTACACGACACACTCCATGCCGAAGCGCGCGCAGACCGTGGCGGTGGCGACGCCGTGCTGGCCGGCACCGGTCTCGGCGATGATGCGCCGCTTGCCGAGGCGCTTGGCCAGCAGGATCTGGCCGATCGCGTTGTTGATCTTGTGCGCGCCGGTGTGGAGCAGGTCCTCGCGCTTGAGATAAATTTTCGCGCCGCCGAGTTTCCGTGTCCACCGCTCGGCGAAGTACAGGGGTGTCGGCCGGCCGACGTAATCGTGGAGCAGTGCGTCGAGCTCGAGCTGGAACGCGGGATCGCGTCGCGCGCTGTCGTAGGCATCGGCAAGCTCGCGCAGCGGCGACATCAGCGTCTCGGGCACGAACATGCCGCCGAATGCTCCGAAATGCCCGCGGGCATCGGGTAACGGGCTGGTTGCCGCCTGACTCATCACCGCCAGCATCCTCCGTGTGACGAGCGGATTCAAGCCCGAAGCGGACTCCGGCGTTGCCGGATCACCGGGCCGGGTGTATGAATCGCGCATGTCCGCCATTTCCGAATCCTCCGCCTTGTGGGCCCGCACCCGGGAACTTTGTGAATCCATCGTCGGCGATCCGCAGGTCGCCGAATGGCGTCAACAGGTCGAGCGGTTTCTCGACGATGATGCCGCGCGCACCCAGTGCCAGAGCGTGCACGAGCGCGGGGAAGAGCTGCACCACAAGCAGCACGCCGGAGTGGAACTTGGCCGACAAGAGATCCGTGAATTCGAGCTTGCCCGCGAGACGCTCTTTCAAAACGACGTGGCGCGCGGCTTCGTCTCCGCCCAGCAGCAACTCGAAGAGGTGCGACGCGACATCAACCGTTGGATCAGCCTGACGATCGAGCTCGGGCGCGTGCCGACCGACGAAGACCTCGCCGAGGGTGACGGCGGTTGCTGCAGTGGCGGTGGCTGCGGCTGCTCGCACTGAAGCGGGATCCCTCCAGAGGGGGCGGCCGGCCCGCTCTCAAGGATCGTGGGCGTCCCGCCCAGTCTTGGGGTGAATCCATGTGGGTGAGACGTGCCGACGCTCTCTTGAGCTGCGCGCGGTTCATGAGACGTTTCTGCTGCGCGCGGCAGGCATGGATGCCTGCCGTCCATGACCGGCTGGAAGCCCGTCCTCCAGTGCTTGCGCGCGTCCCTTGCTCTTTCCGGCTCTCCGTCGACCGTCTGGATAGCCGGCCGATCAATGGGTCATCGGGCTCTCGCCGGACGCGTCGCCGAGGTGGCTGAGGTTTTCCGGCAGGAACCGCTTGAAGCGCGTTTTGTCGATCGACTTCATGTACGCCTCCTCGGGTGAAATCACGCCGTCGCGCAGTTTCGACCAGATCGACTCGTCCATGAACTGCATGCCCTCGCCTTTGCCGCCGGTGATCACGTCGTAGAGCTTCTGCGTGGCACCCTCGCGGATGATCGCCGACACCGCCGGTGTCGCGAACATGATCTCGTGCACCGCCACCCGGCCGGGCCGGTCGACCCGTTTGCACAGCAACTGCGCCACCACGCCGCGCAGCGACGCCGCAAGCATCGTGCGCACCTGCGATTGCTGGTCGGCGGGGAAGACGTCGATGATCCGGTCCACCGTCTTGCGCGCGTTGTTGGTGTGCAGCGTGCCGAAGACGAGCAGGCCGGTCTCCGCCGCGGTGAGCGCGAGCGAGATCGTCTCGAGGTCGCGCATCTCGCCCACCAGCACGATGTCCGAATCCTCGCGCAGCGCGGCACGCAGTCCGTCGGCGAACGACGGCGTCTGGATCGGCACTTCGCGCTGGGTGATGATCGACTGCTTGTTGCGGTGGACGAACTCGATCGGCTCCTCGATCGTGATGATGTGGCGGTTGAAGTTCGAATTGATGTAATCGAGCAGCGCCGCAAGCGTGGTCGACTTGCCGGAACCGGTCGGCCCGGTCACCAGCACCAGCCCGGAGCGCATGTGGCCGAATTCCTTGACCACCTCCGGTACGCCGAGCGATTCGAGCGCGGCGATCTCGGTGGGGATCAGCCGGAACACCGCGCCGAGCCCGTTCTGCTGCTTCAGATAGTTGCAGCGGAAGCGCGAGTCCTCGTCCATCTCGTAGGCGAAGTCGAGGTCGCCGCCCTCCAGATAGCGCCCGAACGCGCGCGGGTCGCAGATTTCCGCAAGCAACTCGCGGAACGATTCGCCCTCCAGCACCGCTTCGTCCGGAATCGCCGTCACCGCGCCGTGCACGCGGATTTTCGGCGGCTGGCCTTCGGAAAGGTGCAGGTCGGAACCCTTGTGGGCGATCAGGTGGCGGAAGAATGCGTCGATCCGGGCCATGGAGTGGGAAATGGAGAGTGCGTTAGTGGAATGCTGCGGGTGTCGGATGGCGGTCGGCGGATCACGATTGCATGAACGCGCGCATCTGCGCCTTGTCCTCGGCGCGGAAGAGCGCTTCGTCGCGCGTGATCACACGATCGACGTAGAGACGCCGCAGCGATTCGTCCATCGTGATCATGCCGACGTTCTTGCCGGTCTGCATCACGCCGGGAAGCATGAATGTCTTGCCCTCGCGGATGCAGTTGGCGACCGCCGGTGTGTTGACGAGCAGTTCGAGCGCAAGCACGCGTCCGTCGCCGTCGGCCTTGGGCACGAGCTGCTGCGAGAGGATGCCGCGCAGCGATTCGGACACCATGATGCGGATCTGGTCGCGCTGGTCGGTGGGAAACACGTCGAGCACGCGGTCGAGCGTACGTGGCGCGTTGCCGGTGTGCAGCGTGCCAAGCACAAGGTGGCCGGTCTCCGCCGCCGTGAGCGCAAGCTGGATCGTTTCGAGGTCGCGCATTTCGCCGACCATGATCACATCCGGATCCTCGCGCAGCGCGCCACGCAGCGCCTTGGCGAACGACTCGGTGTGGGTGTGCACCTCACGCTGGTTGACGTGGCAGCCCTTCGACTCGAAGACGTATTCGATCGGATCCTCGAGGGTGAGGATGTGGTCCTCGCGGTCGCGGTTGATGAAGTCGACGAGCGCGGCGAGCGTCGTCGACTTGCCCGAGCCGACCGATCCGGTGACGAGCACCAGTCCGTTCTGGTAGCGGGTGAGGGGAATGATGTGGTCGAGCGGCAGTCCGATCTCCTCGATGCTGCGGATGCGGTCGTCGATGACGCGGAACGCCATGTCGTAGCCGAGCCGTTGTTTCACCACCGACGCGCGGTAGCGGCCGTTGCTGGCGGCGTAGGCGAAGTCGATGTCGCCGCGCTGCTGCAGCCGCTCCCACTCGGACTCGCCGAGGAACGATCTGACGAGACGTTCGGTTTCCGCCGGGGCCAGCGGCGCATGATCGTCCCAGATCGGACCGAGCCGGCCGAAGCGCCGCCATGCCGGCGGATAGGCAGTGGCGAGATGGACGTCGGAACACGCGAAGTCGCGTCCGAGCTGAAGGTATTGGTCGACGTGGTCGAGGACCTGATGGGCGGACATGGGAAATCAGCGGGTATGAGGGTCTTGTATCGGGGCGCGGCGGCCCGGTTGCGCCCGCGCAGCAAGCCACTCGCGCAGGCGGTTGGCGAGCCAGACTTTCAACATCGGGCGGGCGGCGGTCAGCGCCAGTCCGAGTATCGCACCGAGGGGGCCGCCCACCATGCGCGCGGCTGCTTTCGGCGGACGTCGCAGCAAGAATCGTGCGGCGACGCCGACGGCGAGCGAGCCGAACAGCCACGACGACGGGTGGCGGGTGAGCGAGCCGCGCAGGCGCGCGACCGGGTCGAGCCGCGTGCGCAGCGCGCCGATGCCGCGGCCGATGCGTGTCCTGGCCGACTCGGCTTCCTGAACCAGGTTCAGGATCCGGATTTCTTCTGCAGCGTTTCGATCCATTCGCGGTCTTTGCGGAATTCAGCGCGGGTGTGGGCGAAGATCGGCTTGTTGCGGCGCGATCGTCTGAGGCGCGCCACCAACAACCAAGCGGCGACGAGATGCAGCACTGCCACTGCCAGCGCGCAAAGGTACCATGGTCGGCCGATGCCTGCCGAGATCAACGCGATCGTGCCGCCCAGCATCAATGCCCAACCGAAAAAGAACAGCCCGGCGGCAAGCGCGGCGAGCACGAGACGCCGTGCCACCGCACACGCAGCGGCACGTGATTCAATCCCGATCAGCTCGCAGCGGTTGGCGATCAACTCCAGCCACGGGTCGAGCCAGCCCTGCGCGTGTGCACCGGGTTGCGGCGGATCGGCCTCTGCTGCCGGTGTGCGGACAAACAAATTCATGAAGATGCCCCGCTTGGGTCCGCTGAATCGGTGGTCAGGCCCGCCATGCCGAAGATCAGCGGCGCACGATCAAGCCGATGAGAAACCCGGCACCCAAGGCGCCCAGCACACACTGGATCGGATTCTCGCGGATGTAGTCCTCGGCGGTCACTTGCAGTTCCTTCGCCTTGATCCGCGTGTCCTGCCATTGCTCGGTGGCAGTGCGCTTGAATTGCTCCGCCTTTTCCGCCGCCGACTCGCGCAGGTGGTGCGCGGACTCGACCGCGCGTTCCTTGAACGCCGACGCCTTGACCTCGGCCGTCTGCACGAACTCGCGTGCTTTGTGGCCGGCGGCGGTTCGCAGGTCCTGCGCCGCTTGGGCCAGGGTGGGGGAGTCGGCGGTGAAGCCCGATTCGGGCTCAAGCCCTTCGGAGGAAATGGTCTTGGTAGGCATGGCGATGGGTCTGCAAGCTGGGATGGATGCGGCCAATCCCCATGATCGACCGCTGCGAGACGATCCATGGCATGCGTTGCCCGTTCATGCAAGGCGCGACTTCGAAAATCCGCGAATCCGTCGACCGGAGCCCATGCGGTCAATTGGTAGTGAAAAATAAATCATAAATGATCATGAAACATCATAAAATCATTATCTTTTTGAATCCATTCAGTGGCATGCGCGACCGCCATTCCCGGCCGGGGGATGTTGAAAGCCGAATATTTTCTAAATTTCGGTCGATCCGGCTTGACCCATCCCGGGATTTCGGGTGTGATGAGTTCAGCGATGATTCAGAGTCCATCCAGCCAAAGTCATTGAATTCGTCATTGCGCGTTCACTGCCACACCCGCCCGTCTTCATGAAAACTCCACAATTTCGTTTAAGTCCGATTGCGTCGCTTGTGGTGCTCTCCGCACTCTCGGTGGTTTCCGCACACGCCCAGCGCGTCCGTCCGCCGGTCATCCCGCCCGTCGTGATCGGTCCGGGCAAGCTCACGCGGATCGACTTTAAAGAGATCTTCGACAAACTGAAGGCGGAGCAGGACAAGGCGAAAGAGGCTCTGGAGGCAGCGCAACGCAAGATCAACGAAGCTTTGCAGAAGCAACAAGTGGAGCTCGCCAAGCAACAAGAGGCGCTGCAGAAACAGAAGGAGGCCGAGCAGGAGAGGCAGAAGCAACTCGAAGCAGAGCAAAAGGCCGCACAACGGCAGGAGGAAATCAATGAGAAACTCCGCGAGCTTGCGGAGAAGGATCAGGAGATCGTGAATACTGGCGACGTTGACGAGCGTGAACTCAAGAAGCAGGAGAAGCAACAGCTCGAGCAATTGAAGCAGCTGCTCGAGCAACAGAAGCAGCAGGCCGAAGCGGCCGCGGAAGCTGCCAAGCAAGCTGAGCAAGCCGC
>Ga0194116_10001618_pt1 | contig 31508 bp, 24 predicted proteins | sample TA2MahsurfametaG_4_FD_148617 | JGI IMG/M metagenome (GOLD analysis project Ga0194116, IMG submission 148617) | Freshwater microbial communities from Lake Tanganyika, Tanzania - TA2015008 Mahale S9 surface | ecosystem: Environmental > Aquatic > Freshwater > Lake | place: Tanzania: Lake... | reverse complement strand
GAAATTTCTGAAACTAAAATATTTAGAATTCTATCTATTTTGAAATTCCATGACATTTTGAATAATTTTTTTATTTTTATAAATATTAAAGAATATTATAGATTGAGATTGTTATTTATTAAAATATTTTAACAAAGACAATTTTAATACTTAAATTTAAATATAAATTATACATTATTAATAATTCAAATTAAATAATAGCATATAAAATTTCGAAAAATGAGTTTTTTCATAAAAGAAGAAAACGTAAGACCCGGTAATAGAGGAGGACGTTCTTTATTCAATTGGAACGACATTAGGCTTCTTAATAATAAAGAAAGAGAAAGCTATCTAGGAGTAACCCAATCTATAGGATTTCTCGATAAAGGAGGAAAATGGAGAAAACGCGATTGGTGGCAATCAAAGGATAAATGTTCAGATTTTATTTTGGATAATTATGAAATTCTCTCTGAAAAAGAAAAAATTAAAAATGAAGAAGAACGGCTTTTTAATGAAACATTTAATAATTTATATGGTGGAAGCAGTAATACTGTTTCAAAAAGCAATTATGGAAACTCGAATCGCAAAAAGGAAAAATTAACAGTTTTTGAGTGGAAAGAATTAATGAAAAAAGAGGCCAATATCAACCCTAATGATCCCAAAATATTTGAATTTTATGAAAATGATGAACACAAAAGAGGACTAGGAATGAAGCCTAATATTTCTTTTAGAACGAATCCATATGAAAAAGACACACTTCAAAATTTAAGAAAACTGGAAGGTGAAGGATTAAATTCGGATAGTGATAATAAGGAAAACATTTCTCAAGAAAAAGATGATAAAAACTTTGATGAAAAAGATAAAAAAAAGATTAAGAATAAAAAAGAGAAAAGTGAAAAATACGATAATCATAATGAAAAAAATCTAATTAATAATAATCCATTAGTGTCAGATTATATGCAGAAGAAAGATCATTTAGGAGGGAAGAGCTATGCAGAAATTATGGATATATGGCAAAAACAGCAACAAGAAAGAAAAAATTTTATGAATTTTTCTAATTTAGAAAACAAAACAAAAGAAAAAAAAGAAAAAAAAAATAAAAAAGAAAAAAAAAAGAAGGATAAAAAAGGAAAGAAAAAAGAAAGTAAAGATAAAAAAAGTGATAATGACAGTGAATCATCTTATAATAAGCGAAACAAAAGAAAAAATAGGTCATATTCAAGATCAAGAAGCAGATCAAAGTCTGATTCAAGAAGAAAGCATAAAGAAAGAAAAAATTATTAAATTTAATATAACATATATTCAACAGTTTAACTATAAAAAATTTTATATATAATCAAATATTTATAGAAATTTTTATAAAGCACAATTAATTTGACATATTATAATTCTTCATTTAAATTTGCTTTTATTAAAAATTAATTTTCACTTAAAGAATGACAAGTGAAAATTATAAGTTATATTAAATATCTATGTAGTTTAATTTAGAGCTTTTAAAAACATTTAAAAAATTCAAATTCTTCATTAACAAATTTTTTTAGAAAAATTTTAATCTAGAAAAATCATTTTGAATGAATTTCTATGATAATCCTAAAATTGAATATTAGATATAAATATCATTAAAATAAAATTAATTAAACAATGTGATTAATTTAAAAAAAATATTAAGAAATGAATACAAATCAAAATAATGAAATACCAGTCACGAATATGATCATAATAAGTGATCAATACAATAATTTGGAAAGCCAAAATTACTTGGCAATAAACAATAATATAGATGTTCAAATAAAAAAAGTCGAGTTTGATCAGAATGACTTAAAATTTCAAGAAAAATTGTTTGATTATTTAGATAATAAACCAGAAAAAATAAAAAATTTGAATATAACTATTTTCACAAAAGGAAAAAGAATCTTGTTAAAAAAAGCTTATACATTATGGATTAATTATTTTTTAATAATTTCAGTCTCCTTGCTTTTCTTTATTTTTGTGTAAGGAAAACAAATTATTAATTTAAATCTATTTATTTTTAAATGTATTTCCGAATGAGAAAAATATTATTATTTTCCAAAAATTCTTTTCATATGAATTTTAAACAAATTAAAATTAGATTGTTATTATTTCTTATTGTTTTTTTATTATATAAGAAAGAGTTCCACAAGGGAATATAACAGCTATCGCCTGCTTATATTCATTTTGCATTCCTGTTTTTATGGGTCTTTTATTTACTTTATTCGATGTTTCTACAACTCATCCAGGATATCTTAAACCTGGAAATGTTCGAAAAGAAGAATTTTTGGAATATGAAAATTTAAGAAATATCGAGATAAAAGGTGTAAAAATTGAACTTAAATACTGCGAAAGCTGTGTTCTAATAAGAGAGCCTCGATCTTTTCATTGCAGTATATGCGGTTTTTGCATCATGAAGCATGGTAAATATTTTATCAATTGAAATATATTCAAAATTTTTTTATTTTATTAAATTTGAAAAAGTTTGAACAATTCCCAATTAATATTTTATATATTATTACTAATTATTTCGTTTAGCCAATGTTCAATTAAAAAATATATTAGTAACAAGATAAATTTTCTCAAAGATAATTCTATAATTAAGTGTAAACAAAAAAATTAATTTTTGGTAAATATTTTTAAAAAAGAAATAAAACTAGATAATTAAAACCTATAAAATAAGAAATTCTCCAATTTTGATTAAATTGAAAGTCCTAAAAATTTAAATTTTAAAAAGATCACCATTGCCCGTTCGTTGGAAATTGCATAGGGAAAAAAAACTATCGAAAATTTTGCTTGTTTTTGCTGATATTATTCATTCATAGCTCTGTCTTATGTATTTATACAACGATCCAATTCGTTAATTTCAGATATAGTTCATATTCTTTTGGATATCGAGATTATATTAGTATTGTTGTGATTTTTTTCACATTCTGCACTTCTATCACCATATTAGTAATGCTTATAAATGTGGTTTATTTAATTAGTGTTAATAGGACAGCAAATGAAAATATTAGAAGAACTTATTATTCAAATGATATTTATAATGAGGGCTGTTTAGTCAATTGGAAAAAATTTTGTGTTGAATGATTAATTCAACTCTGATAAAACAATTTTTATTTATATTAGAATAAATTAATTAACTTTGAATTAATATTTTACAAATATTTAACAGTTATTTAATATATTCTATATAAATTATTTGTAATCAGAATAGATATTTTTTATTGTAATCTTTTTTGCCTTGTTTACTTAAATTTTTGAAGATTTTTACTTCTGAAATCTTTTTAATCCTTAAAATAATAATACTATTGAATAAAAACAATAATTGTTTATTTTAGAATTAAAAACTAAAATTTTGATTGACAATCTAAAAGATTTGAGATTAAATAAATAAAGCTTATTTTAATTAATTTTTCTTTACCATTACCATAAATGGCAAATAATTTATTCGCTATTTTTTGAGGAGCTAAGAAAGTAAAAAAATAATTTTTCAAGAAATTTATTCAAATAAATCAATTACTAAAATATTAATTACATATATTCTCAGAGAATAAAAAATGGTAAAATTTTATATATATTTATGTTAAAAATTTATGTAGAAATAATTAAATTTCTAAAAATAGTTTCATTAAAATAGATTAACCAAAATTATATAAATAACTTTATGTTATTGTGAAAGTTAGACTTTGTAACTTATTAAGATTTTCGTTTGAATATTTAATTAAAAACATTAATTTTTAAGTAAAATCGAAATAAGAAATTTTTATTTTTGATTTTTAAGTAAATTAATGGATTTTGCTTTCTTTAGAACAATTTTGTCTATGTTATTAGAATGTTATTTTTTCTATATGAATAAAATGCTCCTTGAATTTATTTTTAAAAGCTTAAATATTGATGAAATATTTTAACTTAAAGCACACTAATTTAATTATTTTTTTATTCAATTGGATATTTTTAATTTTTGTTATTTATGAAATTTTTTTTTATTATTAAGTTAAGTTTAAAAAATTATGAATAATTTTTTAATTAAATAATTAATATGTAAAAAATAAAAATAAAAAAATTTATATAAAGAAAGTAAAATATGCTATTACAAGATGTTCTCAAAAAGTTTCCGAAATTTCAAAATCTTTTTAGAGAAAACTTTGAATTAGAAAATAAGCAAAGAGAAAAATTCAAGTTGATTTCTATAATAATTATAGCTTAAATGCTTGTTTATATATTTTTGATATTTTTCGTATTCAATAATATTTTATTAGAATCCGAAATTAGCAAAATCAATATTTATAGTAGAAGTAATTTTATGATTAAAAATAAAATTATTGAGAATTCTTCAAGATTGATATTTGATAACAACGAAAACAGTTATTTGATAAATTTCAATCTTGAACTCGAAGTTCTCAGCAACAATACTTTTATGATTTCTAATAATTATAAAGTACAAAATTTGACAAAAAATATAAATAAAACAAATTTCATCTCATATGAAAATTTTATAATTAGGATTACAAATTTCTCAATTACCTCAAATGATACCAATTCTTTATTAAAAGAAGAAGGAAATTTATATAACAGTTTGAAATCTTATTACTTAAGAATCAGATGGAAATACTTTCTACAGATCTTTTTACTTTTGTCAACTTTTGTTTTTGCATCGCTTTTTATAGTTATGAAGAAAAGCCTTTTATTTAAGAGTTATTTGATTTATGAATATTTTATTATTCTAATTCAAATAAATTTAATTAATTATCTTCAAATATGTTTTTTATTAATTGAAAAAATTGAAATTTTTGATGATCAATTTCAAATTTATTCAATAAATAATAAATCCTTTTTCACCACTCTGATTTTAATAGCGATTGTATCCATTTCATTTTTTTCATTTTTGTGGAATTTTTTATTACTTTATAAAACAAGGACAATTTTCATAAGTTTCTTATTTATGTTGTCCCAAGAACTATTAACAAATACAGATTTTCAATATTTACAAAAAAATATTTTATTAAATTTTATTTTTATCATTATTTTATTTTTATTCTCTATTTGGATAAGAAAGTTGTCTATTTACTTTGAAAATGAAATAAAAACCAAAATAAATAGAAAGGAGAAAGAAATTCAAATTTTAAAGGAAAGCTTTAATTTTTTGAATATTCCAATTATAAATATTAATTCAGAAGCTAACTTCATATGTAATCAAACCTACATCGAAGAAATTATATCAAACAATAAATTTGATCATAAATTTGAGGTTTTTGACAAATTAAATAAAATCTACAAGCAAATTTTTTTTGAAAATGATGATGAAAATCTTATAAAATTTTTCTTTTTAATTCATAATTTTGATATAAATTATAAAAATGAAGAGAATCTTAATAGCAATGAGAGTTTTATTATTAAAATCAATCAAAATGATGATGGAAATCTAATTGATAAAAAATTGGTTCATTATAAAGCTATTTATTCAATTTTTAAATTAAAAGGAGCAGATAATAAAGAAGATCTAATTGATTTATTCTCGAGTTACAAAAGTCTTATTGAAGAGAACCTTCAAGAGTTGGGAAAAGAAATGACATTTTATGATTTAATTTCAAATAATAAAAGCAGAAATAGAAAAAGTCAAAAGCTTATAATAAGAAAAAATTGCCAATCTATTATAGAATTAATTGGCAAAATAAATGTTGAATTTATAAGCAATTTCGGTAGTCTTATTAATAAATTTAAAATCGAAAAAGGTATAGAAGAAAAAGAATATTTAAAAATCGGTGAAATGATAATCATTAAAAATAATGAAGAAATGACATCAGACTATCGTTTTAAGCAAAAGGATGTTATTTATGATATATATGCTAGATATAATATAATGAATCAATCATTGGAATTTACAATGAAAATTAATATTGAAAATACTCAATCGATAAATTATAATTCTTATTATGAAAAAAGAGAAGAAAGCTGCTTGGAAGTTCTATTACCTCAGCTTATTAAGAAAATCTGTCACGAGATAAGAAATCCTGTGATAAATATTTTACAATTAGTAAAAGAAATCAAAAGTTTAAATCTAAAAGAAAAGGACCATTATATTAAGATAGATGCCAATAATCAAGATAACTCTAACTTATTAATAGAAAAAGAAAATATAAAAGAAGAAAATAATGATATTCTTAATAATATAACAATTAATAGCAATATCAATAGCAATAGATTAATTTCATTGGATAGAACATTATCTAAAAATACAGTTCATCTTTCTTTCAGTCCTCTTTTTAATAATATTGCTGATTATATGAATTTAATCAAAAATATAAATATTGATGATAGCATTCAAATGAGCTCAAATCTAAATTTAAATTTAATCGGGAACAATAATATTAATTTCAATTTCAACAACAATAATAATATTGAGAACTACAATACTGAAAAGAATACCAATAGTAAAATAAATAAAAATATTGTTGAAAATAGTAAATATAATATCGATAATACGTTAAGCAATATAGATTATGAAAATTTCAAATTAATAGAACTTCAGAAAAACTTAAAAAAAATAAAATACTTATCGAAAATGATAAATTTTACTTCAAAAGAATTCGAGTTTGTAGAAGAAATTATTATAAAAAAACACAATAAAAGTTTAATTATTGAAAATATAAGAGAACAAATAAAAAACAGTATGATAAACTTAAATTTCAAATCAGAACTCAAAAGGATCAAGAAGTTTATTGATAATATAATTGAAATCAAACAGAAAAAGATGAAGTTTGAGATATCTTTTGATGAAAATTTCCCAGATTTTCTGAATGTTGATATTGATTTTGTTGAAATTATAATTTACAATCTAATCTCAAATGCAATAAAATTTTCTTTCTCAGGCAATATAATTTTAAAAGTTTTTTACAATCAAGATTATAAGAAAATTTGTTTTAATATTATTGATCAAGGTATTGGAATTAAACAAGAAAATCTCGAATTAATCGGAAAATTCATGTATAAAATAAACAACAGAAACAACGAGTACGGTTTGGGTATTGGAATTTTCTATGTAAAATTAATCATTGAAGCTTTAGAAGGGAATTTAATTATCTCTTCAAAAATTGGAGAAGGAACTAATATATATATAGACTTCAAAAATTTTGAGAGCATTGAAAAATTAGGGAATAAAATTAATAATTTGTATGATGAAGATAAAAATACATCACCTTTATTATTTAATAAAAGCCAAAAAATTTGGAAAAATTTTATGGATAATCATTCTTTAGAAAGATTTAATTATAATAAACTTGTTTTAGAAAATTCATCCGAAAATGAATTAAAGTTATTAAAGGAAAATATTAATAGAAATAAATCAGCAAGAGAAATAAATAGAGCAAAATTTACCGAGTTAACTGATATTAACAAATTATATAAGAAATTCGGGGAGAAGTACAATGTATTTGTAAATTCCACAAATAATATCATAAAATTTTCACCTTTCAAGAAAATAAGGTATGGGAATTTTATTCTAAAGAATAAAAATTCTAGTTTTTCGGATAAAGAAACTTTAAGAAACTTAGCAGGAAATATCAACTCTAATTTTCAGCAGATTCAAGATCAGAGCAAAGAAAATTATAAAAATGTCGGAAGTCTAAATTATAAAGATATTGCATCGCAAACATCTTTGGATTCGTGTGAGCCTAATCCTGATAAATTAAACTATCAAAAAACCGACTCTTATGAAGACTCAAGAAGAATTAATAAAATACCTCAAAATAGAAATATCAATCCATTTAGCGGAATTACTAAACCAAGAAAGAGCATATTTTCAGAACATAAAAATGTGAAAAAATATTTTAATTTTGATTCAAATAATTTTCCTATGAAACAATCAAATGGAGAATTGAAAAAATTAAATTCTTTACAAGCAGCTTACAAAGGAATTGCTTCTTGTCAAATCAATGAAAGCTCAGATTACTCATTAATAAACAATACAATAAATCAATTTAATGAAATTTCCAATCATAAAAATTTCTTGTATAATAATATAAATGAAAACAAAGATAAAGAAATCAAATTTTCGGAAATATATTCAAGAAAAATGTCTTCGAATTCAAATAAAAACAGTAACTCTGATCATTTCGAAAAAAAAGCAACAATTCATAACTCTGATATCAATATAAGAATAAACTACAATGAAATACAAGACTATTCAAAATTATATATTCCAAGAAAGAGCAGGCACTCTATTACAAGTCCTAAAAATTTATATCAAAATTCAAAGAACAATTCTTCTTCAATCGAAAATAGTCCTATGAACTATAATAGAAAACTTCGAGATTTTTCTTCCATTATGCAAACTCCTAAAAACAATACAGAGTTCACCCTGTATAATAAGAATAATATGTTAAAAAATTCACTTTTTCTCAAACAAAATTTTTCGATTTTAGTCTCCAATCGAAATACAATCAATGTTCCAAATGATTTTAATTTGGACAAATATATAGAAAATAATAGCAATTTAAAATACAATGTGAACAATAGTAATAGCAACAAATCAATCTCTATAAATGAATGTAATGATCCTAAATTTAAAGACACAACAAAGATTGCAAGTCCATCCACTTTAGGATTAATAATCGAACCTGGATTAGGAAAAAAAAGAACCCTTAAATTTTTAATTGTAGATGATGAAGCATTGATAAGAAAAAGCGAAATAAATATTATCATGAAATATTTCAAAAAGAAAGATATCAATATTGAGTTAACAGAATGCTCTGATGGAGTAGAATGCTTATATAAATTATATGATGGATTATTAAATGGAATAAGATACGATATGATTTTTACTGATGAAACTATGAACTTTATAAGGGGAACAGCTATGGCTCGAATTGTAAAGTCACTAATTAAAGAAAATATTTTATATGATCTTAAAATTTTTATGATCACAAGTTATGATAAATCAATTCTAACAGACAGGAATGGGAATATTCAAAATGACATCGACTTTTTTTCTAGTAAGCCTCTTAGTTTGCATTCTTTAGAAAAACTATTTTCGAAGCTTTTTTAAATAACTATTGAGCTTCAGCTTGTTCTTTCTAAAATGCTATTTTAGGAATAAAGAGTAAATATAACTTGTTAAATTATTATAGTCATAAAATGGATTATTATTTAGGTTAAAAATTGATTTAACATCAAATATTTTAATTATTATTTAAATTTTGCTTTTTATATATAGAGTATAAATATAGAAAAATACAAAAGTGGTAAACAATTATTATTTTTTTCTTTTAAGGATTTTTAAATAAAATTTATGGTTAATACTGATTAATAATTTATTATTATAAATATTGTTTAGTAAGAAAATAGTCTCGAATCATTATTATAGGAGAAAATAGTTTAATATTTCTCAAATGTACAATTTTATTTTGTAAAAGGATAAGTTAAACTTATCTATGAATTAAAAATATAAGTTAGTTGAAAAAATTAATATGAACTAGTTAATTTTCTATTTTAAAAGAGTTTAATAATTTCAAAAATAGGATTTTTATATACAATAAAATTAATTTAATTAATTTCAAAAATTTAGAATAAATATCACCATCAAATAATAATTTTTCTTAAGAATTTTATTTACATATTTTATAAAATATTTATCTCATATATCCCGTTTATTGAAAGGCCTTTTGTTTGTATTATTCTCATTAGATAACCTTTCGATCTGAGTAGCTCGTTATATTTAAAACTAAAACTAAATTAAATAAAAAAAAATTTTCTTTTTGAAATATTGATTTTTTAAATTTTCATAAAAATTTTCTCATAAAAATCCATCTTTTAATCTAACATTTTTTTGCTTTTAAAAGATGAATAATGAATAATTTAACTTTTAAGATGTTGATTAATCCTAAATTTAGAGCGGATTTGTCAAGAATTATTGGATATTTAATAAAATTTGACTAGATTTATTCTCAATAGAGTTTCATTTAAACTATACTTTTAATATAAATTAACATCTTAAAAGTTAAAATTAAAATTCTTGAATTATCAACCAATAATTATCTTCTTGCTAATAAAGAATAAAAATTTGTTTTTTATTCTTTAATTTAGATAAATTATTTTAGTCATTTATTTAATAAATAACTAAATAAGATTATTATTAATATTGATATAGAATTTGCTTTTTTACTATAATGTCTAATTATTTATTATTAATTAATGAACAATCTTTGAATTTTTCAAAATTTTATTTTTGATGGACCTCCATCATAAAACATGGAAAGAAAATCTTTAATAATATTATTTATTATTAATAAAATTAATTAAATTAAAAATTTAATATTATTAATTTTTGGTAAATTAAATCAGACTTAATTGGTTTCTTATTTATTTAAAATTTAACTAAAATATAATATCTCAAATAAAAGATGAAAATATTAATATAAAAAAAAATATATATTAATATAACTTAAACAAGGAAATATAATAGTTAATGATACTAGATACTATCATTAAAATTTTTCCGAATTTACAAAATTTCGTTTAAGAGAATCTAAGAAAAGACAACATAAAAAGAGAAAAATTAAAGCTTATGCTTTGGTTTCTTTTTATTGAAATGCTTCTTTACTTAATTTTGATATTTATTATTTTCAATATATTACTTCAAAACACACATAATTTTATTGAAGAGATGTTTGATAAAAACAAAAAGTTTTTAAATGAAAAAAAGTTTAAGAATTCTTTGAAAATGAATATTGATAAAAACAATGAAATTCTAGTCAATTATGACCTTGATATCCAAATTATTGAAAACAAATTTAATTCCAGTACGAATGATATTCTTGTAAATGAACAAAAATATTTAATAGTTTTACAAAATTTTTCAAATTATTTTTATAATAAAATTGAAAACAAAAATTATAAAGTCAGAATAAATAACCTAACAATAACATCTAATAAAATAAATTCAGATTTAAATAAAGAAGAAAATTTAAATCATCAGTTTAATACGTTTTACTATAAATTAAAAAGAAAATATTTTCTACAACATTTTCTCAACTTTTCTACATTTTTAATGATTTCGATATTTTTGATTTTTAATAAAAACATTTTAATCATATACAAACAAATTTATGTTTTGGGCCATCATTTAATTCAAATTAATATAATCAACTTTTTACAAATTTGTGTTTTGTTAATTGTAAAATTTGAAATTATAATTGATATTTTTCAAGCTTATGATGTAAATGATAAACGATTTTACTTGTCAATAATCATAATAATTTTTACATGTATTTTTTTTGCTTCTTTTTTATGGAATCTACTAGGAAAATATAAAATTTCAAATATTTTCTTTTATAAAATAATTTTAATTTTCGATGATTTACTATTAGATAAGGATGTTGGTTATTTTTCTCAAGAAAATCAAATAAGTTTATTTTTATATTTAATATTTTTTTTGGCTTCTAAAGTCTCTAAAAATTACGAATTTCAATTTAAAACTAAAATAATTAATAAAAAATTAAAATTAAATTCATTAAAACATAACCTTGATTATTTAAACATCCCTATTATAAGAATCAATTCGGAGGCTAATTTCATATGTAATCAAGCTTATATTAAAAAAATATGCTCAAACTTCAAATTTAATGAAAAATTCGATATTTTTGAAATGCTTTATGAAATAGACGAACAAAATAAATTCGAAAATGACATTGAGAATCTAATAAAGTTTATTTTTACTATTCAAGATCTGGATTTAAGCAATAAAAATAAAAATCTGAAGAGGAATAATGAATCTTTCAATTCATATTGCAATAAATATGTTAATAAAAACTCCACAGAAAAAGATGTTTTTTTAAATGAAAAATTGAAATATCATCACAAAAACAGTTCTAGTTTCAAGTTAAATGTTTTAAATACCAAAGAAGATTTGAATGATATATTTATTAGTTACAAAAAAATTATTGATGAGCATTTACTAGAATTTAGCAATGAAATAAAATTTTATCATTTGATTTCAAATAATAAATATAAAGTTGGAGATAGTCAAAAAGAGAAAATAAAATTGATTTGTAAATATTTATTTAATATTATAAAGAGCATTAATGCTGATTTTGTAAGAGTATTTTGAGGTTTAATAGAAAAATTTAAAATTGAAAATGAAATTGACCGGAATACTTTTTTAAAATTAGGGAAAATCAAGATCACAAAAAACAATAAAGAAAAGGTCTCCTCAGGTTGTGATTTAAATGAAAAGAATAAAGTTTATAATTTGTATGTAAAAATGAATGAAATGAATAATTCTTTAGAATTTTCATTGAAAAATAAAGATAAAAAATCTTTAATTCCTATATCTTTTAATAATAATGATGAAATAAAAAATGAAACTAGTCTAGATTTAATGTTTCCAAATCTAATTAGGAAAATTTGCCATGAAGTTAGAAATCCTTTAATAAATATTTTACAAATTATTAAAGATATCAAACAGGAATATTCGAAAGAAAAAAATAATTTTTCAAAGGCCAAGAATCCTAATGAAAATCATTTGAATATCAATTTAAACAACGAAATTAATGAAGGGAAAAATGATGTTTATAACATAATATTAAACAATAGTAATAATAGCTATAGTCTTAATTCTTTAGATAAAACTATTACAAAGAATTCTGTAACACTTCATTTAAAACCTCCGACAGAAATTTGCAATAGTGGAGTTAATTTTAATCAAATTAATAATATTAATATTGATACTAACTCCAAAATAAATTCAAATAATAATTTTAATATTTCGATAATAAATAGTCACAATGATAGCAAGGTAATTAGAGACCCAAGCAATAACGGTGCTTATAATACAGAGATGTATATAAACCTGCAAAAAATCAAATATTTATCAAAATTAATAAATTTTAGTATTAAAGAATGCGAATTTTTAAGAGAAATTTTAATAAGCAAGAATAACCATATTTTGTTATTGAAAAAGATAAAAGAAAAAATAATTACCAATAAATCAAGCTTGAATTTAAAATCTGTTCTTTATAAAATGAAAAAATTCATTAACAAATTGATTGAAATAACAGAAAAACAATTAACATTTGACATTTTAATTGACGAAGATTTCCCAATAAATTTAGTTATAGAATTGGAGACTATAGAAATTCTTTTATTTAATTTATTAACAAATGCAATAAAATTTTCTTTTAGAGGCAAAATTATATTGAAAGTTTATTATATTAATGATCTTAATAAACTCAGTATTAGTATTTCTGATGAAGGAATAGGCATAAAAGAAGAAAATTTAGAACTTATCGGAAATTTCATGTATAAAATTGCAAATGAAAACAACGAATACGGGTTAGGAATCGGCATTTACAATGTGAAATTAATTTAAGAAGCAATGGAAGGGAATTTTTTGATTTCTTCAAATGAAGGGAAAGGGACTATTATTTATATGGATTTTAAACTCTCAGAGAATATTGATAATAAAAAGAATGGAATATCTCTTATAAATCAAGTGAAAGAAAATTTAATATGCGCAAAACTTGATAAAAGGAAGAGTAATAAAGCTATGATCTCAAGCTATTATTCGTTAGAAGATTTTAAAAAACTAAATTTTGGGCCTAAAGATTCTTATTTAAATGAAAAGAATTTTTTACAGAAAAAGCCAAAAAGTACGAAGACTGCAAAAGAATTAAAAATGGCAAAATTAACAGAATTAAGCATTATGAGTAAAGAAGATAATAAAATAAAAAAAAATGGAGAAAAATATAAAATTAACATTTGTTCGACTAACAATATTTTAAAGTTTTATGATTTAAACGAAAATAAAAATGAGAATATAGGACCTTATAAGCAGGCTTTGAAAAATTATTCTAACATTTATTTAAGAAAAGGTTCACTCAATCATTTGGAGAGCAACTCTAGTTCTAATATCCATATTTCTAATAATATGCAAAATTATAATTCAAAAATTAATAATAATGATAATACTATCGAAAATAAAAATAATTTTATAAATAACAATTGTTATGATAAAAAATTTAGTCCTCTTAAAACAAAATCATTATTCGATTCCAATGATGATGAAAATTTTGATAAAACTACAATTACAGATAGAAATACAATGATATTTAATTATGATTGCAATTTTACCAATAATTATAATCATTTAAACAGAAATAATTTTAAAAAAAAAATTTCCAAAGTAGATTCTTTTAAAAAGATCTTAATTGATTCAAGATTAAATAATAATAAAAAAAAATTCTATAAAAAGTCAAAGACTTATAATTGTCATTATAATGCTTACAAAGGATGTACTTTTGAAAAAACAAAACTAATTAAACAAAATTCAAATCAATATAAATCAATAAAAAATCGGGATTCTATTTGTTTTCCTAAACATTATTTTTCAACGATGATTAATACTGAAAAGAATTTAGTAGTTAAGATTTTAGAAGATAAATCAAGAAGAAAAACGAAAGTTGCAAATGCAAATACGATATTGGATTCTGAAAAATTTGAAAAAAATATTACAGCAACAAAGAATTTTAATAATAAAATAATGAATGATTTCAAAGAAATAGAAAAAATTCGAAAATCGTTCAATCCAAGAAAAAGCATTCTCTCAGTTATTATTCCTAACGAAATCTATCAAGAAATGAAATTAAATTCTTCAAATATTTTTTCTTTATCTGATTATAGCCCGAATAATTTAATGAGCAAAATTCCTGGAAGCTCTTCATCCCAAATGCAAAGATCTAAAAACACTAAAATTCTATCATCAAACAATTCTCAAATAAATTTAAAAAATAGTTTTTTAAGCAAACATAATATTAGTGTCTTATTTTCAAATTCTAATACATTTCGTAAATCTTTTATTTCCATAAATAATAATATCAATGAGAATATAATAAACAATAATTTTATAAATGATGATCATAGTAATTATAAAAATAATTTATCCAATAAAATCAATGATAATTCAAAAAATTACAAAAATAAATTAAGAGATTCTTTGATTTCAAAATCAATTGTTAACACCCGTTTTAAAAATGAAAAACTTTATAGATTTATGATTGTTGACGATGAAATGTTGATTCGTAGAAGTCAAAAAAATGTAATCGAAAAATATTTTAGAAAAAAAAATGTAAATATTATGATTACAGAATGCTCCGATGGAGCTGAATGCTTATTTAAATTATATGAGGGCAATTTGAAAGGAATCGAATACGATATGATATTCACAGATGAAACTATGCTCTTAATAAGGGGAACAGATATGGCTCGAATTGTTAAAACGCTTATTAAAGAAAATATTTTATATGAAATTAAAATTTTTATGATTACTAGTTATGATAGATCAATTATTGAAAACGAAAATGGAAATACCAATAAAGATATTGATTATTTTTTTACTAAACCGCTCTCAATATTTTCTCTCGACAAGGCATTTGCTGACTAGTAAACAGTAATAATTTATATCTATTTTAATATTATAAGATTAAAATTTTAATTTGTTTATAACTTCTTAGAAAATTAAAACTATTTCATTAAAGAAATTAATTAATTTATTTTTAATTGAAAAATATATAATCCTTAGGGATATAGAAACAAAATGTTTCCTTGTTTAATCACAAATTTATCATACAAAAAATTTACGGATTAATTATTATTAGTCTTAAATTTATTGAATTAATAATTAATATTTTCTATATTTTTTACAAATAAAACGTTTTTGAATATATAAAGATAAATTGATTTCTTTAGAAGCTCTTTATTATCAAAGTCTTTCTTTTGAATATAAAAAATAATAATTCTTCCTATAAGACTTGTTGATTAATGGTTTATTATTTTAGAATTTCACAATAAACTTTGATTTATTAAAATTTAAATATAGAATTTTTAATAATGTGATCTAAAGTAAATCCCATTTCGGGTTTCATTGAAAACAAGATAAAGGAGAGTTCAGTAATCAATTGAAATTGGCATTTAAAATAATATAAACTGGAATAATATTTTGCCTTAAAACGATTTGAGATAAGATAAGATAAAATCAAAATGAAAAAGATTTGTCAATACATCAATAACAATTTAATTATTTTATCAAAATTAGGAACTTTTTGAATTTTTTATTCTATTTTATTTTCTTGTAAAATTTTTTTATTTTAAAAAATATTGGAAAATTTAATCTATCTAACTTATGAATTATCAAGTAGATTTATTTTTTTGTAAAACAAGCATTTTTAAATATTTTATGACGATTGAAGATTATACCCAACTTGAATTAGCTATAAATTTGATTTTATTAGCTATTTTAAAGAGAATTAATAATAACAATTAAAAACATTATAAAATTACTTAAATTTAGAATATAATAAATTTTAAATTAAAACAAAAAAATTTTATTCAAATGCAAAATATAGAATCAAACCTATTTATAAAATAAAAAATGGTTTCAAAAGAAAACTTAAATTTAACTGAAACATTAGAGGGAATATTTGAAATAGGTCTAGACAATAAGAAATTTTCTAAAGCGGAAATAGAAGATGCAAAAGTAGGTTAATTAGTAAAATTAAAGGAATTGTACCTAAGTAAACTGATTTTGATTGTGATTACGCTTCTTGGAGTGTCTATATTAGGAAACATTTTTCTGCAAAAGAAGAAAATCAAATACTTGAATGAATCAATTTTCGCAATTTTAGTGGGATTAGCAGCAGGAATTTTCATTAGCAATTTTTATGATGCTAAATATATAAATTCACTCACTCAGGGATATGTTAAAGTCTTTATAATTTTTCTTCTGCCTCCTATAATCATGGAAAGGTAAAAATAAAATTATTTGAATATATCGAATACAGTTTTAACTTTTAAATAAATAAATTCTTTATATTTAGAATATCTCAAACATTTAATTAATAAATATTCAAACTATTGTAATATACTAGTTTTATGAGTCCTTAAAATTTAGCTCCTATAATATAAAGAAAAAAGAATTTCTAAAAAACTTTGGCACAATTTTGCTATATGCAATTTTGGGAACTATCATATCTATCATTTTTATAAGCTATTTTATGTTTTATTTCGGTAACTTAGGCTATTACATCAAATTTACTTTAAAAGAATCTTTCAGCTATGGAGCTTTGATTTCCGCTACTGATCCTGTATGTATTTTATCTGCATTCAAAGATTTTCGAACAGATCCGAATTTCTTTTTACTAGTATTCGGTGAAAGCATATTAAACGATGCAGTTTCAATGGTCTTTTACGACACTGTTATTGAATTGCATGAGGCCGATTTATCTTTAAAAACAGTTCTACATCCTATAATATCATTTTTAGTTATTTTAATAGGCTCATCTCTTATAGGATTAGTTGTAGGATTTATATTTTCACTACTTATTAAAAAAATTTCAGAAAATGAAAAAAAAATGAAACGAATTGAAATTGGATTTTTGATTTCAGTTCCTTGGATTACATATTTGGTTACTTCAATATTCGGGTATTCAGGAATTCTTTCTATTTTCTTTTTAGGGATTTCATTTTCGATATATGCCAAGCCGTTTATTAGTAAAAATTCAAGAGAATTTGTACATCATTTTTATGAGGAGATTGCTGCAAAATCCGAAGTTATTGTTTTTATTTTCATTGGTATGCGTTCTTTTCCGATTTGCCTTTTGAGTATGAGTTAATTTTTTTAATCTATTAATAGAATTTTTGTTTAAATCATTTTTATTTAATGATTAGAATACTTTTTAAAAATATTTTTATTTTTAAATTTTAGCAAAGTAAACGCTTCGTTACCTGTTATTTTGATTATTCTCTGCCTAATTGGCCGAGCGCTCAATATCGGAATTTGCTCTTTATTAGCAAATCAATCGAGATCTCCAACCAGCTACATAGATTTCAAAAAACAAGTTAGTTTTTACAAACAAATAATTACATAATTTATCTTAATTAAAATTTTCAATATAATGTAAATTTTTAATGTTTTAATAAATAATAAATTTGATAATTTAAAATTATTTAAGTTTTTCCTTTGGTTCGCAGGAGTAAGAGGCGCCATGGCTTTTGCTTTAGCAATTAAAAGCAAATTTGACTTGCCACGTGTAGGTTCAATTTTTTTCCTTTTAACTTTACTTGTTACTGCTTTTACATTGATTTATTCAGCCTTTTTCCTGGAATATACATTGAACCAATGCGATGTAATACTAAGAGAAAACAGTAATAATACTATTAGCATTAAACAAAAATTGCTAGATACGGATAAATCTGAAAAAAAAGTGATATTTGGATCATATGATAAAAAAGAAACAGAAGAAGAATTATCTAACGAAAGAATAATTAATCATTCATTTTTACATGAAGATTTGAATCAATATGATAAAAAAAATATTAGCGATAAAAATAAGAATCATGATTTTATCAAAAATAATAACATCAATAGTAATTACTTTGTAAAATTGAAGAATAAAGTTTTACAATTTAATGAAGATTATCTAATCCCGATGGTAAATAGAGAAGAGAGAATTTCTTTACGATCGAATTATTCAGATGGCGAAAAAATTAAGATTGAAAATTTTAACATGAAAAATTTGAAAAAAAAATTTATGGAAAACAATCAAGATGATTTATGATATTCGCTTATTAATAATTTTCCTTTTATTTTGCTTCAAACCTAATAATTACTCTCATGATTATACCTTTATAAAATTCTTTTCCTATTTTAACTCTCAATAATATATAATTCGAAACATAGGGAAAATAATTAACAATAAAATAATATTTTGAATTTAAACAAAAATCTAATTCAAAATTATATTTATATTGGATATTAAGAATAATCTAAAATATCAATTCAATTTATGAAATAGCAAAAAAATTTTAATGAAATCATCATTTAAAAACAGCTAATTTAAAAGAATAAAAAGAAAAGTTCAATAAAAAAGTGAAACTTTATTTATTTTAAAAGGAACAAGAAATATATAAATTTGAAATTAAACTTTTATTCAAAATATTTAATAAAATCAAACATAAGAATAATGTATCAAATTTTCATCAAAAATTTTTCAAATGCTAAATTTTCTTTATATAGTAAAATTAAATTTATTGTGAATAACAATATTATTAAAAAATTATTCTTATTTTTATCTAATGGAAATCTAAAAAATAATCCTTAAAAGGATTATAGAAGACTTAAACCAATATGTCTATTTAATTGTCTATTTAATATTTAAATTTTTATTTTTTTTATTTAGTGCGATTTCAAAAACATAAAAGAAAAATAAATTTTATTGAAAAAATAATGATAAAAAAGGATCTTTTAAAATGATTTTATTTTATTCAAGAATAAATATATCCTACCAATAATTTTAATGAAAGTTAAAATTATTTATTAAATCCATTATTTAAAATGTTTTTTATTTTATTTTAAGGTTCGAAACTAATTCAATTTGTATTAAAAAATAAAACCAAATAAAATATGCTTTGAATTTTAAAATTTATTTTTATTCTATTCAAGAAGATTAATTTAAAACCGAATTAATTATCCAATATAAAAATTATGCGTTTAATTAGCAAATTAATTTATTTTCATTTCTTTGGCATTATCTCTTTTTAACGCTTAATAGATATTTCAAATTAATTCTTATGGGATATTGTTCTAAGACTAATCAAGTTCAAACTTTCGTTCATTGACCAATATTTCTATTTATATCATCAATTAATAGTAAAAACAATTTTTGAATTGAATCAAATAACAAATATTTTACATCAATAAAAATAGAAGAAAAATGTTTTTATTCGAATTTGAAAGGGATTTAATTTTACGGTTAAAGAAAAATAAATAATTACTTAATAAATGTCAAATTTAATGGAGAGTAATGATCAATCATATAGAAATAAATATTCAAATACAACTCCAGATAATAAAATTAATAAAGAAGATTCATTTTGTAATTATATATCCAAAACTGAAACAAAATCTCCAGAAAATTTAATATTAAATAAAATCCATAATAAAAACTCAGATGAATTCAATACTAAAATTAATGAAAATTCACCTAATATTAGTAATGACGATTCAAATTCCCACCCTTTTCAAAGAATCTCTAGATATCGAGAAAACTTTTCAAACGATCATTCGAAAAGACAATCAAAAAATAATAATTATAAGAATCTCTTTTTAGATTATTCTGATAATTTCACTAATAATATCTCTCTAAAAAACAAAGATTTAGAAGAGACTGAAAAAGTCTTTCAAATTAAAAATTTAAGTTATATGAATAATAATAACATCCCAAATAGTAAAAAATCTACTTGGAATAATTTCGCAAAAGAGGAACAAAATAGGCAAAAATCTTTAAATAAGTCAATCGATAAATCGAAAATGCTATTTTATTCGAGTTCACAAGATTTTGAAAATGACAACAAGAATAACTATGAAAATAATAAAAACAACATCGATAATAATTCTAAGGATGATAAATATGATAAAAATAATTTACAGTTTTTGAATATAATTGAAAAGGATAGAATGATATTTGAATATTCAAAAATTATAAAAGATTTTAAAATTGAAAAAGAAGAAATACTAAAGGATTTTGAAAATAAAGAGGAAATAATTAAAAAATTATTCTACGATAATAAAATCTTGAACACAAATTTAAAAACAAGTCAAAAAAATCTTATAGAAAAAGAAGAAAAAAGCAATCAAATTAAAGAGTTAATGCAAGAGAAAATATCTAAACTTGAAAAAGAAAAAGTTCTTTTTGAAAGCAAATATAACGAAATTTCCAAAAATTCAGATAATCAAAAATCTGAAATTCATAATTTAACTTTAATTTCTAAAAAATTAGAAGTTGAAATTGGCAATTTGAAAAAAATTATAAAAGAAAAAGATGATTTGATTTCAAAAAGCAAAAGTAAATTAGAAGATTTGAAAAAAGAGAATCTTAATATACCAACACTAAAAAAAAGTATTCTAGATTTAGAAAGTAAAAATTTTGACTTGTTGAATGAAATAAATACAGAAAAAGATATTACTAAAAAATTCCTTAAAGGAGATAATTTAGATGATTTAAAAAACTTATGTTGTAAAGACTATAATGAATCATATAATTATGCATGGAATAAATCTCATTCGAAGTTGGAAGCTCTAGACATAAAATACAATTCTTTGTTATTCGATAATGAAAATTTAAAAAAAGAACTTGTTGATAAAAACAAAGAATTGGACATCATTAACGAGAAGTATAAGAACATCTTCTCAGAAAATGAAAATTTTATCAAGTACATTACTTGTGAAATTTTAAAATTTAATAATTTCGTTGAACATTTTCAAAAATTCAATATGCGAAAAGAAACCAATTTAAATTCAAACAGCTTCAACGATAATAATTTTATAAATAATGAGCAAAGCAATTTATCTATAAATTATTCTAATAATGATTTCAAAACATTTTCATTGCAATATGATATAATTAAAATAAATTTCGAATCAATTAAGAAAAATTTTGAAAACAAATACAATGAAAATTTTGAAATGTATATTCAAATTGAAAAATCAAATAAAGAAAGTGAAAGAAAATTAAAAGATATACAAGCTGAAAAAGATGCAATTTATTTAGATTTTAATGCTTCTATTCAAAAATTAAAGGAATTAAATGAAAATTCAAACAATCTTTTTAAAGAAAATAAACATTTATTAGAACTTTTAAGCAGTCTTCAAAATAGTTGTTTGAAATTAAAAAGTGAAATAGAAGAGTTAAAAGTATCAAATCAAGAGTGGAAAAGATTAAAAAACAATGCTCTTTACAATATAACAGAAAAAATAAGCTTTTTACATAGCAAATTCGATTTATTCTTTTCATTTGAAAAAGCGAATGAAATTGGTGAAAACAAAAAAGATCATAAAGATAATTTTTCAGGTTCCGAAGATGCAAATGAAAATGAACAAACATCAATAAAACAAATTGAAGAAGAAGACACATTATCAATATTTCAATCGAAATACAACATTGAAAATCAGTTGAATAATAATTCAATTAATAAATCTGATAAATGTAAAAAAATAAATGAGAGTAAAAATTGTGATATCACTGCAGATGAAAAATATGAAATTTGCCCTGAAAAAGACTTTGCTTTTATAGAAGAACTTTGTAGTTTTGTTGATTGGTTAATCTTAGAATATTCAAAAATCTATTTATTCAATAAAGAACTTATTGAAAATTTAAAAGCTTATAAAAACGAAAATCAAAAAATAAAAGAGGAAAAAAATTGCTTAGATAAAAGAATAGATACCCTTATATTATCAAAAGAAAAAGAGTTTTCAAATATACAAGAGGAAAAATATTTTGAAATACAATCAATAAAAGAAGCATATATTGAAGAAATAGATAAAGTAAATAAATTATATATCAGAATTAAAAACCTAATTGAATTCAAAATTAAAATAAACTTAATAAAAATTTAGCTTGTAAAGCTTAACGACAAAAACAACATTTTAATAAAATCTCTGGAAAATAAAATAGACCAATTGAAAGAGTGCATTAGAAAATACGAGAATAACCTTCGCTTATTAACAGGTTCACATAAAGAATTAGAGTAATCTTAATTTTAATTATAAAATCAGGAATTTTCATAAATGACATTATTAAATTTTGTTTATAAAGAAAAATTCAATTTTTGAAATTAGATTTTTTATTATTTAGAAAATCCATTCACAATAACTTTTTGATTCTCAACGAAGAAATCGAAAATAAAGAATTTAAATATAATACGCTTTTAAGAGAAACAGAAATTAAAGAGACTCATTTAAAGTCTTTGGAAAGTATGCTAAAAAGAAGAAGTGAAGATTTAAATGAAAAACCAACTCTTTTTTATGAGAGTCAAAATCAAGAAGAAAATAATTCTAATGAAAAATTAAAAGAAACTGGGGAATTTAATATCAATCCAAGTAAAGAAGAAGAATTAAATGAAATAATTGAAATTAACAAAAATACCAATAAAAAAACTGATAAAATTAATGAAAATATATATAAAAAAGAAGATGATTTTCTGTTATTCAATTATAAAAAAGATGAAATTCAATCATATTCAGGACAATCTTTTTATGAAAACAAAAATTTTCGAGTTCCTGGAAGAATTTACTCATCTAAACATAAATAAAATTTTAAATGACGGTTTAATTTTTGATTATTTAAATATTTGTTTATATTTTAATATGCTTTTAAAATTGAAAAAATTCTTCGCATTTGTAAAGAATTTCTAATTAATTTTTAGTTTGAATTTTTAAGTTTATAAATATAAGTTTTTTAATAAAATTTAAGTATTTATCTTAAATACTCAAGATTAGTAAAATTAGACGATCTTAATCTCCTATCGAATTTACTTTGATTTAATTTTAAAATAAAATTACTAATTTAAAATATCAAGAATAATATATAAGACCTATAATAATTGTAATAATAGAAGATTTTTAGATAAAAATCAATTATTCAAGAAGATTAATTTTAATTTTATCTTTTAAAATTAATTTATTAATGTAATAAATCTTATTAGGTAAATTTAAAAGGTCGATCAATTTGCAAACCCTGTTTTAAAATTATGGTTAAAATAAAAGAATAATAAAAATACGAATGGAATTTTATATTTATTAAATAAAATTGATTTTGAAAATAAATTCAGTTAATAAAATTTTAAAGATAATTCTTTTTTTCAAGAATTGTTTAATTAAGCATCATAATTTATAATTAAAATACATTTACATACGTTTATTAAGAAATTGATAGAACAACAATAATAATTAGAGTAACTACAATGATTCCAACAATAGAATATAAAATAATCCTATTTCTTCTCTCTTTTTCTTTTAATTTTCTTGCCTTTTAAAATTAAAGAATGAAAAAAAATTAAAAATAACATTAAAAACCTAAAATAATTTTTATGTAAGTAAGCGAATATTTTTAAACTCTGATCAGTTTAAATAAATTCAAACATATATTTATTTAAAATATACAAAAAATTAAATTCAGAACTATCAATTACTTGATCCTTAAATATAAACGAATTCTGATTCGCTGTCTGCGATTTTTCACTTATAATAGTTAATTTTTGATCTCTATCTAATAATTGTTCATAGGATTCTTGAATATATACAGCACTTTCAACAAGTGCATCTTTCAATATTTCATTTTTAGTTTTTGGATTTTTTTGATGAAATTCCATTAATTTTTTAATCTCTTCATTAAATGGTTTCAATTCAAAAGCAAAAGCAGTATATATTCTATCAGAGTCGTAAAAACTCAAAAATTTTTTTCTTAAATCTTCAAGAAAACCAAAAGCTTTTTCTTGTTTTAAATTCTTTGCTATAAGTAAATAGCACAAATCATTTTCTTCATGATAATAAAAATTATATCTAATAGTTTATAATTCTTATATAAAATAAGTTAAGGAAATTTTGCTTTTTTTAATATTTTTTATTTTTTACTCGTTGTAAGTGATCGAGCATTTTTTATCTGATTTTGCTTTGCTTACGATCATCAAAGCAATTTGTGGAAAGTTTCCTGTGCATTCTGTATAATCAGTTAAAATAATTTTTTTTGATCGAGCTACTAATGCGTATATATAAGACATTTTTTTTAGAAATTTTAGTTGCAAAGCGTTTTGAAAGAATTTTTACTATTAGATAATACTATAAGTTAAAATATGTTATTTATAAGAATAAAATTATTTTAATTTCTTGGTTTATATAATCTAATAATTACAGAATAATAAAAAATCGTTAACTTGAAAAAACAATTAATATATTTATCAATAGTATTTCTTCTATATTTGAATCAATTAAAATAAAAATTTTCGATGGACTTATTTTAAAGTTAAATTAATTAAATTATAATTTATTGTTTTTCCTTATATTTTAAAATCAATTCCAGATTTTATGAGATTATAAATTAACTTTATATTTAACTATCAATTCATCCACTTTGTATTTCAATTCAGGGACTTTAGATAATATATCTTCAATATATTCTCTCTTCTTATCACAATTTTTATTGGAAATTATTGCTTCTAGAGCCTCAGCATATTTTTCCATATGTTTTAGCATTCCTATTTTATACTCAAAAAGTTCTTCATTGTTAATTTTCTTTATATTTTCCACAGCAATATCTGTTAATTTATGATCCATACAAATTTCAGCTATGTTTATATAGGAAAGATGATTAGTCTTAACGTTACTCGCTAAAATTTTAATAGCTTCAGGTTGATTCATTTCAGCATAGCATTTCAATCGTAAGACTAATAACTTTTTTTGACTAATCTAAATAATTAAAATTTCATAAAAGTCTTTAATCTATTCAGATAATGATAAATTATAAAAAAATTCATATATAAAAATTTATTAGTTAATTAGTTTTATAAATTAAAAATATTAGTTAAAAATTATTATTTTCTACTTCGAAATTCGAATTCAATTTCTCCACTAAGGGCATCTTTTCTTGCTTTATGAGAGTCCTATAGCAATCCATTATACTATTATCTACTGAAGTTATATCTGACTGCTTGATAAAATTATCCTTAATTAAATCTCTTTTTAAAAGCAATGATTTTTCAATATCTTCAATGTAAGTTTTATAGAATTTATAATCAAATTCTTTGCTTCCTTCTAGATTTCTAATGCAATTTTTGCAATCACGCACTAAAGATCTTCTTCTTTCAACAGAAATTTCTTTAAAAAAATTCTCCAGACTATAAAAAAACAAAGCCTCAAAATTTTTCTTTTCTTCTAAATATTCCTTCAGTAACTCGTTATGATTTTTTTTCAAATATTCAAATACAACAAGACTAATATAAAACTTTTATTCAAAGAAAAAGCAATCATTAAATATTATAAAAAAATGTTAAAAAAATGAAAAATTACTTTTTTTAATAAAGATTTAAAATATATCTTTAAAAAATTTATTTTTACTCTGCTTTTTTATATTTAGAAACTATGCTCTTAAATGTATCAACAGATTCTTCTGTCATAATTTTATCAACAACCGTGTAAATTACATTACTATCATAGGTTTCAAATGATAGCTCTAGAGCCTTATCCCATCTTTTTAGTTCAATATACTGAGGAATTTTTGTTAAAATTGATTTTTCGTTTTCTAAAAATTTTATACCTATTTCTTCCTTTCGAAATTTGAATGCCTTCTTAGCTAATTTAATATAAGAAATTCCAGAAATTTCAGAAAGCTTTTTCTGAATATCATTATAATAATCGACTTCTTCAGCTTGAGAAAGCCCATTAGGTAAATTTTTTACTTTAGCAACTGCCCATTTTTGATAGACTTTTCTAACTTTCATATTTAAATATACACTAATTTCATTAGCCAAATAAAAATTTTGTGTTTTTATTAATGCATTTATAAGAGCTTTCGGCTGCATTTCTTGATATTGAGTATAAGTTATTAGTCTTGGGTTATCATAAGATCTTAGATTATTCAATATTCGAAGATCCCTTGCAACTGAAACAAATTTGTTGAAATTAAACTCGTTTTTTGTCAAGAAAGTTTTTCCATGTTGAGCAGCCTTTAGTAGATATAGTTGGCAAGGAATTTCCCATTGTGAAGTTGCAGAATTTAGAAGTTTTTCCACTGCTTCTGGGAGGCTATGTCGGATTTTTCTGATATCTTCATCGCAATTAGGAATCTTCTCTTCCAATTTCTATTATGAAATTAAAAACATTCTAAAGCATATTAATTCTTTAAACGATATTTCTATATTTAAAAAAACATAAATAATAAACTCTAAACTTCTACTTTTAAAATTAAAAGAAATTTGTTGAAAATAAAATAATATTTGATAAAATTTTAATTTTACCAAATATGCATCCAACAATATTTTGGCAGGATCTGATTGAAAGGAGGATAATGAATTATGCAGATCTTCTGAAACTCTCTGAATAAAATCAACTCCATCATCATAGATAAGTCTTACGCCATCAATTTCTTCAACAGCATATAAATTTATGTTATTATTATTATTTCTAATATGCTTCTTGATTATATCAATCTTCAACAAATTATCATCTGGACCAATGAGGAATACAGAGCCTCTATTTACAATAAGAACGCAATCTTCAGCACACCATAATATCTGATAGTTACCATTCAAACTTAATTTTGTGCTACTTTTCCTTCTTTGCTCCTCTTCATCAAATTTAAATTTTACAGGAAAAACAAATAAATTTCCATTTTCGTTGAAAACCGCCAAATATTGCTTATTGGGTGACATAACTAAATTAGTAATTTTCCCTAAATCATCGGAAGTAAAATTTTCATCTACATTTGCCTTAGAATAACTTGTAGGAGTGCTATTCTTAATAAACTGTTTTTCTTTTCCGTTTATTATGCGTAAAAGTCCATGTTTTGGATGTGGAACTAGAAGTTCAATTTTTTCTGATAACGAATCGGAAGCAGAAATAAAAAGATAGTCTCTGGGAATTTCATCACCAAATAAAATGCTTAAATTAAAATATAATGATGAAACAGGTTCTTTTAAATCAGGGATAATGTAAAAGTTGTTATTTTGAGTAAGACATACGAATCCTTCTTGGAAAAACCTTGCGCTTACTATTCTATTATTTGAAAATTCTAGTCCTGCAATTTTATATGTAAAGGTTCTAGTAAAAATATCAAATTTATAAATTTTTCCATCATCCATAATTGCAATCAATGTTTCATCTTTTGTAAAGTCAAAAAAAACAATTGATTTTTCGTTTTCACCGAACTATTTAATAAATATCTTTTGAATAAAAAATATCTTATTACATGGTTGAATTCTTTAATAATCAAATATCATTTCTTTTTAATTTTATTGCATTATCAATTAAAAATAATGTAATTGATAAAAATAAATCTTACAAAAAATTTAGTTTAAATTAATAGGATAATTTATTAGAGTGTTTCAGGTTTATTATAAAATTTTATTAAATTCAAGTTAAAAATTTACTCTTAAAATTCCCAAATATTTTCCGTCCTGATAAAAGATTCTAATACTATCCTTAAGCGGATTACTGCTATCCATAATAACTTGCTTTGACTTTTTGACAAAAGCCATTAAACCACCATTTTTGGCAACAGCAATATGACACCACGAAAAATCAATCTTTGGGAGTATTGTTATCATTTTAGACAAATTATACTTTCTATAATAAACCTCTCCAAGTGCTTCCCATTGATTAAATGCTTTATCAAGTAATTCCATATTTTTTTATTTGACAATTATAAAAAATTTGATTTTAAAAGTATTATTATAAAATTTAAATGTTAATTTTTAAAATTGCGGATCTTAATATTGATATTTAATGAATCCATAAATAACTTCTATAAAATTTTTTTATTAAATTCAGTTTTTAAATTATTTTTAATTCTTAATTTTAGTAAAGAAAAAAAAGTGAATCCAGTTTTAATCAGGAGTAAATTCTATCTCTAAGCAATTTTACAATCATTGAAAATTTTTTATTTTCAGAATATTTATATTCATCAAAAATTTTCTGAAAACCATACAAACCAAACTCTTCTATATTAAAATTTATTTCGTTATATATTCCTAAAGTATTAAACTCTTCATCAATATTTAATATAGTTAGTGATGTTTTTAATATCTTTATCATTAGATCAATATCTTCTGTAAAAAACTTGAGAATTTCTATAAATAATTGTGAAATAGAAACTTTACATCCTTGAAAAATCATAATTTTTAAATTGTTAAACGCTCTTTCTATTGAAAAATGAATTAAATTTATACATTCTTTGAAAGCCTAATTAAAAAAAAAATAAAATATTTTTGGAAATTCAAATATATTTATTTTTGTTTATCATTTAACAAAAATATTAAAATAATAAAAATAATTTATAAATAATTTTACTTCAATAGCATCATTTTTATTAGATTTTAAATTTATATATGTTTCTGTTTGATAAGAAAGAATAATAATTTCATAACTAAATATATCCAATAGTTTCCAAACTAATGCTATAATGTCAAGTAATTCTAAAATATAAGAATCTCTACAAGTTAATTTGGAAGTTATTGACAAAACATTCTTCATAATGATAAAATTAAAATTTTGAAAATCTTGAGATAAATAATTTCTTATTGAATTTATTATTCCTGCGTCAATAAAATATTTAAGTTCTAAATCATTTAAATTATAAACTAAATTTTGGAGGCATTTCCATATAAATCCATTAATTAAATTATTTTTTGGAGTTAATAATGAAATTAATTCATTATGTATTCCACGAATGATCAAATCCATTTTAAAATCATCTAAATAAGATATAAATGAAAAGAAAACTATCAAGTGATTAAGAGTCTTTTTAGTTAATTTTTTAATAATAAAAAAATCATTATTGGATTCTCTCGACATTTTAAAATTCAAATCTGATTCTCTTTCTTTCTTTGTTTTAGCAAAAATATCAAATAAAATTGGTATTAATAATTCAATCTAAATTTAATTTTATGAATATCCATACTTTTTTGTTTGCAATTATACAAGATATTTTAGATATAGATAGATAGCGTAATAAAATTACAAAATTTACTTTGTCATTATATTTACTGATATCCCATTTAGTAATATTTGCAATTAAACAAGTGATTCTTTCAATCATCTCTTTATTCTCTTTACTTGAAAAAGGATAATTTAAGTAAATTAGAATTTTTTTTAGAAAAAATTCTTCGAAAAAATAATCTATTATAGAATAGGAAGAAAGAGCAATATTCGAAACTATAAATATGGCATTTATAAATAAATAAGATTCTGATTTAAGAAAAAATTCAGAAAAATATTTTTTATTTGATTCATGATTAAATATCTGATATGTTCTCTCAGGGTGTTCTTGATTAGAAAAAAAATTTATTAAAAACCATGAAGCATCATACTATTTCGAAATAATTGGTTAAAAAATTAATTGAACGTTTTTAATACCTCATAATAGGTAAAAAAGTATTTAAATAATGGTCCATCAATTAAAAACACCTTTTTTATCCAATTCAGTTAAATTTTTATTAAATTTACTTAATAGATTTTTTTCGTTGAAAAATAATGTTTTTAAAATATTAATTTAATACCTTTAACTCTGGATCAGGAAAAGTTAGAATTGCAAAAACTCTATTTATTATATCGAATCTTTCAATTAGTGTTTTTAGATGATTTGATCTATATTTCTTATCACTTATAATAGATTCTCGAAGTATGAATATTCCATGATTAATGCTTGATATATCTTCTGAGAAGACGAATTCTTCAATAATTTCTAAATCTAGCTAAAATGAAATATTATAACAATTTGGTAATTTCTTGATTGAAAAAAATTACTCTTTAAAATTTACTTAGAAAAGAAAAATAATTATATTTTTCACTAAGAAGAGAAATGAATAAAATATCGAAAATTTTTTAAATTTACATTTTCAATAATTTGTTCTAAATCTATATTAACTTCATTAGATAATCTTAATTTTATCTCGTTATTTGTTGTATTTTTTTCGAAAATCTTTGATTGATATATCAAGGAATTTAACTTATTAATTTGGTTTTTTCTTAAATTTTCAAATTTATTTTCTTGGTTTTTTATTAAATCGATAGAAGAGTTCTCCTCTTAATTGATTATTAAATAATTTTTAATAAATTAAGATTTTTTACCATTTAAGTCTCCTAATTTTGATTTGTGCCTTGCTAAAATTTCCTCCATGCAAATTTTAAGAATATTTTATATTGACAATAAAAATGTTATTTCTATTTAACTACTTTTTAATTGATAATTAACTAATTTAATAAGTATTAATTACTTTATTTTATAAAATAAAGTAAATAATCTTTAAATTTGACTATGAAATATTATTTTATAAAATAAAATAGTTTATTTTTTATGTTGATTATCTCCTTTATTGTAATTTTTTAATATTTTCTTAAAATAAAAATTTAAATTAGGTTTATAGAGTGTTATTCTCTTATAACCAACTAAAATAATATTGAATTCTTTTAAGAAACTCAGGTATATCAAAGAAATTAATTATATATCAGCAATCTTAAATATTTTGTTAAATGCATTTTTATCTCGCTTATATATAGTATTACATCTTTAACAAGTTAATACTCTAATTAACTTATTAAAAGACAGCAATTTCAAATATTTGTAACAAGTTTTTAAACATTCTCCTTATTAATAGTACCAACAACAACTTGTTCTATATTTATAAATTAAGTATAGCTTCAATCGATTTCTTGAAAAAATTTTTCGTAATCCCTATGTTTTACTGAGCTAACATATTCTCATTTGTTTTTTTTAGGAAAAAATAATATCAAATAAAAAAATAAAGTAATTATCAAATTTAAAATTGAAACTTATAAAAGCAAAAAATAAATGATTTTGAAAATTTTTATAATATGAAAATTATTTGAAAAAATTAAAAATATTTCTTCTGAATTAAAAATTCAAATGCTATAGTTTAGCAAGGCTTTGAGACTATAAGTATTTTATCAATTTTTTAATAAA
>Ga0194116_10001612_pt1 | contig 31577 bp, 31 predicted proteins | sample TA2MahsurfametaG_4_FD_148617 | JGI IMG/M metagenome (GOLD analysis project Ga0194116, IMG submission 148617) | Freshwater microbial communities from Lake Tanganyika, Tanzania - TA2015008 Mahale S9 surface | ecosystem: Environmental > Aquatic > Freshwater > Lake | place: Tanzania: Lake... | reverse complement strand
CTGCTGCTACTGCCACCGGCACCAAAGGCATCATCCGGCAGGTGATCGGCCCGGTGATCGACGTTGAATTCCCGGCCGGCAAGCTGCCCAAGATCTATAACGCCCTCCGCGTGACGGGCAAAAACTCCGCTGGTCAGGACGTAGCTCTGACCGCCGAAGTGCAACAGCTCCTGGGCGACCACCGCGTGCGCGCCGTGGCCATGAGCACCACCGACGGTCTGGTTCGGGGCATGGAAGCCCTCGACACCGGCGCTCCGATCTCCGTGCCCGTAGGTGAGTCCACCCTCGGCCGCATCTTCAACGTGCTCGGCGAACCCGTGGACGAGCAGGGCCCTGTGCAGTCCTCCACCACCGCTCCCATCCACCGCGAAGCTCCCAAGCTCACCGAGCTCGAGACCAAGCCCAAGGTGTTCGAGACCGGCATCAAGGTGATCGACCTGCTGGCTCCCTATCGCCAGGGCGGCAAGGTGGGTCTGTTCGGTGGCGCCGGCGTGGGCAAAACCGTGCTGATCCAGGAGCTGATCAACAACATCGCCAAGGAGCACGGCGGCGTATCCGTGTTCGCCGGCGTGGGCGAGCGCACCCGTGAGGGCAACGACCTCTACGAGGAATTCAAGGAATCGGGCGTGATCAATCCCGACGACCTCTCCAAGTCGAAGGTGGCCCTCTGCTACGGCCAGATGAACGAGCCCCCCGGCGCCCGCATGCGCGTGGGTCTCTCGGCTCTGACCATGGCCGAGCACTTCCGTGACGTGAACAAGCAGGACGTGCTGCTGTTCGTGGACAACATCTTCCGCTTCGTGCAGGCCGGTTCCGAAGTGTCCGCTCTGCTGGGCCGCATGCCTTCGGCTGTGGGCTACCAGCCCACCCTCGGCACCGACGTGGGCACCCTGCAAGAGCGCATCACCTCCACGCTGGAAGGTTCGATCACCTCGATTCAGGCCGTCTACGTGCCTGCGGACGACCTGACCGACCCCGCACCTGCCACCACGTTCGCCCACCTGGACGCCACCACCGTGCTCAGCCGCGGCCTGGCTTCCAAGGGCATCTACCCCGCTGTGGATCCCCTGGATTCCACCAGCACCATGCTTCAGCCCGCCGTTGTGGGCGACGAGCACTACCGCACCGCCCGTGCTGTGCAGTCGACCCTGCAGCGCTACAAGGAGCTTCAGGACATCATCGCGATTCTCGGTCTGGACGAACTCTCTGAGGACGACCGCCGCACCGTGGACCGCGCCCGCAAGATCGAGAAGTTCCTCTCCCAGCCCTTCTTCGTGGCTGAGATCTTCACCGGTATGTCTGGTAAGTACGTGAAGCTCGAAGAAACCATCAAGGGCTTCAACATGATCCTGGCCGGCGAGCTGGACCACCTGCCCGAAGCTGCCTTCTACCTCGTGGGCAACATCGACGAAGTGAAAGCCAAAGCCGCCAAGATCCAAGCCGAAGCCAAAGGCTGATCCGGAGGCTTAACCGATGTCTCTCACCCTTCGCGTTCTGGCGCCTGACCAGAGCGTTTTCGACGGCACCGCCGACGAAGTGATCCTGCCCAGCACCACCGGTCAGCTCGGCATCCTCCCTGGTCACGTCTCCCTGCTCACCGCCCTCGATTTCGGTGTGCTGCGGGTGCGTGAAGGCAATGGCTGGACATCCATTGCCCTCCAGGCCGGCTTTGCCGAAGTCGACGCCGACGAGGTCACCGTGTTGGTGAACGCTGCCGAACTGGGCAGCACCATCAACGCCGAGGCCGCCAGCAAGGAGCTGGATGCCGCAACGGCTGCTCTCGCCAAGTTCGAGGGTCAGCCCTCCAGCTCCGAAAAAATCAAGGCTCAGCAGGAGCTCGCTCGCGCTCGCGCTCGGGTGCAAGCCAGCAAAGCCTGACCACCTTCGGTCACTGACTCAGAGCGCCTCTCAGGAGGCGCTTTTTTAGTGTGTGCCTGCGAGAAGTCACGAATGGGCGTCGGCCACGATCTGGGGGAACAGGTGCGCCAATGGCTGGCGGCGGATGCCAGCAGCCTGCGTCAATCGCGGGCCCTCACCAACCGGCTGATGGATGCCCTCGGGGCCAACGACAGCCTGCGGGGGCCCATCCGCGATCTGACGGCTCAGCCCCTGCTGCTGCAAGCCCTCCACAGCCAGGGAGCCACGCAGCAATCGGCCTTGGCCAGCCTCACGAGCCAGCTCAGCAGCACCTACTCACCGGCGGTGCTCCAGGAGCTCCTCGATCTGCTGCAGGCTGCCACGGGGCATAACGGCGGCGCCCAAGCCTCCAACCCGCCATCCGAACCAGAACCTGGGCCGACCAGCGCCACCGAAGCGATTTCTCCGCGTGCAGCAGCCAAGCGCTCCCTGAACATCCGCAATGATCTGCAGCTGTTCGCACCTGGTATCGCCTTAGCGGCGGCAGGCGCTCTGGTCTTCGCCTGGAGCGGCACCGAGCTGGATCGAGCCCTTTTCGACGCCTGGGGCTGGAGCGGTGGGGTGGTGCTGGTGGTTTTTCTGGGATTGATTCAGGCCCTGGCGTTGGGGCCGCTGAAGCAGCTGAAGCGCTATTGGCCCCTGGCAAGCGAAGAAGCCGGCCTGCCGCGCCAGGCCTGGCAATGGCTGAGCCAGGCCTGGATCCACCGCAATGGGCTTGAAGCAAGCCTCAACCTGATCCTGTTGCTCATCCTGCTGGGTAACTCACCCCTGCCGCTGGGCGCCGTGATCCTGCGCTATAGCCTCACCGCCCTGGCCTGCCTTGGCCTGGCCGCCCTGGGCGCCACTCGCTGGGGCGTCCTGCGGATTTGGAGTGGTGCATCGGGAGCGATCAGCGCCTTGATCGCCCTGGCGGCGGGGTTGAGCCTGCTGCACTGGCGTGCGTTCAGCTTCGAGAGCCTGGGACTGGAGATCCCGGCCTGGGTGCTGCTACTGGTCTATGGGGCGCTGCAACTGGGATGGCAACTGCCGCGGCAGGATCCTCAGGAGCCAAGCACCCCGTGGCAACGGCTGCTGAGCAGCTGCTGGGGGTGGGGTCTGCTGCTCGGCCTGGGCTGGGCCCTGATTACCAGGATTAAGGAGCTGCTGTAGCGGCCTGCTGCATGTAACGCCCCCACAAATCAGCCACCAGAGCGCCACTGGCAGCCTGAGCAGGAGTGTTGTCGTCGTTGCCCATCCAGATGGCTGTGAGCAGCTTGCTTGAAGGGGAGTAACCCACAAACAACACATCCACGCCGTCGTTGGTGGTGCCGGTCTTACCGCGGGCATCAGGCACCAGGGCTGCGGCACGGCCTGTGCCGCGCTGCACCACCCCAGCGAGCAGCTGATCCATGCTGGCCGCCACCTCAGGGCTGATCAGCTGGCGCGACTGCTCGCCGATCGGCACGGTGACGCCACGCTCCGGGCAGGTTTCCAGGCTTTTGATCGAGCCACAGATCCCCAGGTCGTAGATCCGGCTGACGCCGTGCATCGGCACGGAACGGCCGCCGTTGGCCACCACCGCGTAGGCCCGGGCCAGCTCGTAGAGATAGGTTTCGCGCCCACCCAGCATGGTGTTGTAGTCGGCATCCAGCGGTGTGGAGATGCCGAGGCGACGCGCCATCTTGAGCACCGCTGAGAACCCGGCCCGCTCCGCCACCCGCAGTGCCACCACGTTCTCAGAAAAGGCCAAACCATCGGCCATGGAGATGCTGCCTCCACTGCTGCGGCATCCCGCCACATAGGCCAGCGGTGAGCAGGAGAACGGCTCCGCGGGGGACACCCCAGCCGCTAAGGCCGCCAGGAAAGGAAACAGCTTGAAGGTGGAGCCTGGCTGACGCAGAGCCTGCACACGATCGAAGCTGGAGCGGCTGTAGTCGCCCCCACCCACGTAGGCCACGATGTCGCCGGTTTCGGTACTCACCGTGATCAGGGCTCCCTGGCTCAACCCGGCTGCAGCGGCTGGCCCTTCGAGAAAACGCTTGAGCTGATCTTGCGCCAGCTGCTGCAAGCGGGGGGTGATCGTGCTGACCACGGCGTAGTTGCCATCGGCATCAGCACTGCTGAGATCAAGCCCAAAGCGTGTGCCTTCGAGCTCCCCCAGCACGTAATCACTGAAGAAGGGATAGCTGCTGAAGGTGGATTCGCGGCAGGCGGAGGGATCGATGTTGAGTGGGCGGCGCTGCGCATCGATCAGGCCCTGATCGCTGAGCCAGCCCTGCTCATGCATCAGCTTGAGCACCAGATTGCGCCGTTCCAGGCCGGCGCCGGGATCCTCTGGATTGCAGGGGCTGTAGCCATTGGGACTGGGCAGCAGGCCCACGAGAAACGCCGCCTGACCCACATCGAGATCGCTGGCCGACTTGCGGAAATACAGCTGCGAGGCCTGCTCAAACCCCTCACTGCCCAGGCCGAGGTAAGCGCGATCGAGATAGAGCTTGAGGATTTGGTTTTTGCTGAAGCCCACCTCCAGCTGCAGCGCCACCCAAAGCTCCCGCAACTTGCGCGTGAGGCTCAGATCTCGACCCACCTCCGGATACACCATCCGGGCCACCTGTTGAGTGAGGCCACTGCCGCCGCCTGTACCCAACAAAGCTGAGCGCAGCGTGCCAAACAGATCGATGCCGCTGTTCCAGCCAAAGCGAGCCTCCTCCGACGCCATCAACGCCTGGCGCAAGTGCAGGGGATACGACTGCAGCGAGGGAAGAGCCGTAGAGGATCCCTCCTTGGCATCGATCTGGCGGCGGTCGGCCGAAAAGATCTTCACCGGGCCCGAGATGGAGCGGATCTTCGAACCACCGCCGATGCTCGCCGCCACGAGCATGCCGCTCACCAACAGCGTGGATCCAGCTAGGGCTGCAACACCCAATAGGTGCACCGCCTGCTCCAGTGGGCTGCGGGGGTGGCGGTAGCGGAGCTCCGGTGCCTCGCCCTTGAGGGGAGAGCCCAATCGCACCGCATCGCCATCGCGCAGCTGAATCCAGCGGATGCGGCGGTCGCGGTGGAACAGCCCATTGGCGGAGTTGAAATCTTCGAGCGCGAACTCGCGATCGCTCGGGCGCTGCTTCTCGAGGATGGCGTGCACACGGCTCAGGCCGGCTTCCGCCAGGGGCAAATCGCAGGAAGGATCGCGTCCCAGCCTGTAGCGCTGGGGTTCGAGCGCCAGCTCGGTGAGCTTCTGGCCCCCGGCCCAGAGCTCCACGCTGGCCTGATGGGCGCGCAGCGGCTGCCAGGCCTGAGCGATGGCCTCTGGCCGCTGCCGCCAGGGCCCTTGCAGCGCCGCCTTGGCCAAAGCACGCCAGGCCCGGCGCACCTCCGCCGAAGCCAAGCGCGCTTTCAGGGATTTGAGCTGAGAAGGGGTGATCAGGCGGGTGTTGCAGCCCGGCCATAGGCTACGGCCAGCCTTCAAGTGGATCGTTGCTGCGCCAGCGGGACCCCTGGGAACCCTTCCGGCTGTGGCTGGCGTTAACGATCGGGCTGTATGCAATTCGGGCGTTCTTCGCCGCCACCTGGGTGGGGGCCATCCCTGGCTGGGTGCTGCTGTTGATGGTGCTCATTGCATTGGCCTTAGCCAGCAAAGCGCTGCTCTTTCCTGGCCGTGTGGTGCCCTACCGCGAGGGTGATGGCGGCTGGTGGAACGACCTCCACGACGACTGGCGCCTGTGGTGGCGCCGCCGCCGGGGCGAACCATGAGCAGCCCGAGCGCCCGGCTCCTGCTGGCCAACGATCGCCGCAAGGTGGCACCGCTGGATCCGGCTCAGCCGCTCACGATCGGGCGCGCTGCCGCCAACAGCCTTTGCCTGGCCAGCCTCGAGGGGGTCTCCGATCACCACGCCGTGGTGCGCTTCTCGCGCAGCCAGGGCTGGCTGGTGTGCGACTGGCAGAGCAGCGATGGCACCTTCCTTGAGGGCAAGCAGGTGCGTCAATGCCGCCGGCTCGAGGATGGCGATGAGATTCGGCTGGGGCGCAACGGTCCGGTGCTGGTGTTCGAGTGCAGCGCCAGTCCTGAGCCAGCTGCTCCCAAGCCAAGCCAGGCGCCCCGCGCAAGCGCGCCTCCTTCAGCCAGCGCTCCACGCAGCATCAGCGTGGGCGAGCGCCAGGTGGCCATCGCCGAGATCCGCTCAGCGGCCGTGCAAAGCCTGCCTCAGCACCCCCACATCTTCAGTTGGTGGCTGCTGCTCTGCCTGGGTGGTCTGTTGCTGCTGCCGTTCCCGCTCTTGTTCTGGCCGCTACAGGTGGGAGCCCTGGCTGGCTGGATCCTGCTGGGCTCCCGCAAGGAGCACAGCTTGGTGTTGGTGCTGCGTGATGGCCGGGCCCTCCGCCACGGCTTCGCCAACCGCCGCACGGCCCTCGCGCATCGCAATGGCATCCGTCAGGCCATTGGCCAGGACAGCACCGCCCAGGCATGAAATGGTTGCTCCCGGAAGGCTCAAACCTGCAGTTCGAAGGCCTGGAGCAGCCACTGTTGATTGAGCAGGGCCTCGGAGGAGGCAGTCAGGGCCAGGTGTATGCGGTGAAGCTGGCGGGTGAGCGACTGGCCTTGAAGTGGTATTTCCCGGCGTGCATCGCCAGGGATCCGCAGCTGCGCTCAAGGCTGCAGCAGAGCATTCGCCTGGGGGCACCGAACGCCGATTTCCTCTGGCCGCTGGCGGTGCTGTCAGCGAGCGCCGACAGCCAGGGGGGGATTCAGGGCCCTCAACCGGGCTTCGGCTACCTGATGGGCCTGCGGCCCGGCGGCTTCGTGGGTGCCCATCAGCACGCTGGCGGTGAGCTGGAGATCAGCCTGCAAAGCGTGCTGCGGGCCTGCTTTCACCTGGCGGAAGCCTTCCACCAGCTACACCTCAAAGGCCTTTGCTACAAGGACATTTCCTTGGGCAACCTGTTCCTCGAGCCCAGCGGAGGCCGCATCCTGATCTGCGACAACGACAACGTTGATATCGACGGGCAGGGCCAGGGGAGCGTGCTCGGCACCCCTGGCTTCATGGCCCCGGAAGTGCTGCTCGGTCAGGCCAAGCCGAGCAGCGGCAGCGATCTGTTCTCCCTGGCGGTGCTGCTGTTCCGGCTGCTGACGCGCCACGATCCGTTTCGCGGCCAGCGAGAACTGGCGATCCGCTGCCTGGATGAGCCAGCCCGTCGCCGGCTCTACGGAGAGGAGGCGCTGTTCATCTTCGATCCCCACAACCAAGCCAACCGGCCCGATCCAATCGAGCACAGTGCAGCGCTGATCACCTGGCCGATCTACCCCGAAGCACTGCAACGGCTGTTTGTGCAGAGCTTCGGGCCCGGCCTGCGCAACCCGGAGCAGCGCACGCTCACCGGCCAGTGGAAGCAGGCGATCAGCCACTGCCTCGATCAACGCCAACTGTGCAGCCACTGCGGCCAGGAAACCTTTCCCAACACCGAGGTCCCCGGGAGCTGCTGGAGCTGCGGCACTCCGCTACCGGCAGCGCTGCAGCTGCAGCTGCCTCACGGGCGGGTCACGGCGGCGGCCGGCAATGAACTGCACCCCCACCACTTCGATCCACTGCTGGGGGAGGCGATCGCAACGCCGCTCGCCAGGCTGGTGGCTCACCCCAGCGATCCGAGCCTGCTGGGCTTGCAGAACCTCACCTCCACCACCTGGCACGGATCAACACGCACAGGGCAGCGCATCGAGCTGGCCCCAGGCAAAACCTGTAATCTCTCGGCCCTGCAGCAGCTCAACAGCAGCGCCGGGCCCATCCTGGTGCTGCGCCCCTAAGCCATGGCCTTCCCCAACGTTCGGCTCAGCAATCGGCCGCTGCACTTCATCTATCTCTGCGACTGCTCCGGCTCGATGGCCGCCCAGGGGAAGATGCAGGCTCTGAATCAGGCCATCCGCCAGTCGCTGCCAGGCATGGCTGAGGTGGCCCGCGAAAACCCTGAGGCTCGCGTGCTGGTGCGGGCCGTGCGCTTTGCCGATCAGGCGGCCTGGCACCTCGCAGAACCCACACCAGTGCAACAGCTGCAGTGGCGCGACCTCGAGGCCGGAGGCATCACCGCCATGGGCGATGCGCTCAACCTCGTGGCCGAGGCGCTGCAGTCGCCGCCCATGGAAGAGCGGGCGCTCCCACCGGTGCTGGTGCTGATCTCCGATGGCCAACCCACCGACGACTTCGAAGCGGGCCTGGCGAACCTGATGCGCCGACCCTGGGCCCAAAAGGCGGTGCGCCTGGCGATCGCCATGGGCCATGACGCGGATCTGGAGGTGCTGCAGCAGTTCATCGGCCCGGAACCAAGCGGACGCAGCAAATCGCCACGGCGGCCGCTCCAGGCCAGTAACGCCACGACCCTGGCGCAATACATCCAGTGGGCCTCCACGGCCGTGGTGGGTGCGGCATCAATGCCGGCCAGCCGCGTGGCACCGGCGGGAGAACCCAGCCCGGAAAGCAGTAGCAACATCCACCTGCCGGATCTTCCGCCCACCCTGCTGGATCCGAGCGATGACGTCGGACCGCTGGTGTGGTGAGCGGCAACTGGCGGCCGGCGCGGGTGTGCAGTGTGATCGGTGCTGCCCACCTGCGCCAGAACAAAGCCTGCCAGGACGCCAGCCTCGGCATCACCCTCCACTCGGGGAGCGACAGCCTGCAGCTGATGGCCGTGGCCGATGGCCACGGCGGCAGCCGCTACCACCTGAGCCACCGGGGCAGCGTCCTGGCCTGCGCCGTGGCGCAGCAGGTGGTGAGCGACCTGCTGAACGACACGCCCCTGAACCAGGCGGAGCGCTGGCGGCAACGACTGAACAGCGATCTACCAGCCCGCATCCAGGCCCAATGGCTGCAAGCGATCGAAGCCGACTGGCAGCAGCGCCCCGAGGCCAGCGAGCAACCGTTTTCCGCTCTCAGCTACGGCAGCACCCTGGGGTTAGCCCTACTGGCGCCGCGCTGGTGGGCCTGCAGCGGCATCGGCGACTGGGATCTCGCCGGCGTGGATTGGCAGGGGCAAGCCTGGCTCCTCAGCGAGGAGACAGAGCACAGCGGCAGTGAGGCCACTGGCAGCCTCTGCCAAGCGCCGGAACAGCAGTGCTGGCAACCGCGCGCCCAGCTACAGCTGCTCGAGGGGAACCACACGCTGCGGGCCCTGGTGCTGAGCACCGATGGGGTGCGCAAATCCTGCGCAACCGATGCCGACTTCCTCGCCCTCTGCGCCGGGGTGGTGGATCTGGACGACAGCACCGAGCTGGAGCAGGGACTGGAGCAGATCACCCGGGACGGCAGTGGCGACGACGTCTCGCTGGCAATCTGCTCCCTGGCAAACGGCGCTGGGGAGCGCCCCTCCCGCCCTTGGATGGGCCGGCGACACACCGGCCCCATCGCCGTTCTACTGGTGCTCGGCGGCCTGCTGGGCCTGGGGAGCTGGCTTGTGCTGCGCCGCCCCTCACCGCTGGAGGCCCAGGTGCAGGTGCTCTGCCGCCAACCCGAGCAGATTCGCTCGAGCCTCAACCAACGCCGAGCCCAGTTCAGACAACTGCTGGAACAGCCCCAAGCCGCGGCGCTGCTCCGCGAGCGCGTGGCCATCGATCCCCTGGGGGCCCTGATCGCCGCCAGCCAATCAGACTCGCTGCAGAGCTGCCCAAGGCTTCGCCAGGAACTGGCCCTGCAATGGCAGCTGGCCCGCTCACCCCAACCGCCAACAAAGGGCAAGATGCCTGCACCTGCAACGCCTGGCGCTGCGCCTGTGAAGCCGTGAACGATTACGACCTCGGAGCCAACCTGCGCCGGCAGATCCTGGCGGACCTGGAGCGGGGCCTGGCGAGCGATGGCCGCCGGCTACAGGCCCTCGTAGGCGACTTCTGCGGCAACAGACAGCTGGCCCTTCTGCCAGCCCTCAAATACCTGGTGATGACACCAGCCTTCAGCAGCGCGACGGCCCAGCAACCACCCCTGGCCGCTGATCAACGGCTGCAGCTGCGGCTGCAGCAGGAACTCAACCAGGTGTTCGCGGCACCAATCTGCGAACGGATGGATGCGGTGCTGCGAGGCCTGCTCGGGCTCAGCGAAACAAGCCGGGTCCAACCACCCACGGCTGCAGCAAGCCCGGAACCGCCCGCTGCTCCTCTGCCCGTTCCAGAGCACGACGACTACTCAGAACCGGCGCAGGAAGGAAGCAGTAGTGGCGGCTTGGTAGCAGTGCTCAGCTTCATCGCCGGGGTGTTGGTGGTGGGCGTGGGCGGCGGCCTGGCCTGGCTGCTGCTTCAAACCAATCAACCCACAGCTGGCCCAAGCACCGCTGGCTTGCCTGGTCTAAACGGCAGCACCGCAACACCCGAGCCCCAGGCCCCCAGCTCGGAGACTCCACCAGCTCCAGAGCTCGGACTCGGGAGCGGCGATACGGCAACCGCCCAAGCGGTGAGCAGCGTGGAGCAGCTCTACAACGAGCTCTCGATGGGCAACATGCAGGCGGCTCGCCAACGGTTTAGCGGCGAGGCAGCCGACCAGTTCGATCCGGCCTTCTTCCGTCAGTTTCAGCGGGTCAGCGTGGATCAACTCCAGGAAACGGGACGCAACGGTTCCGTTGTGACCCTGGAGGGGGTGGTCACCTTTGTGTACCCCGACGGCACCAGCCAGAGCGAATCCCGCAGCTTCACCGTTGACACCGCCACCAACCCCGCCCTGATCACCGGCAGCAGCTTCGGCCAGGTGATGCGGGGGCGGCAGTAGCGCCGCAGCGCCACGAAACGCTTAGGAGGCCAATAAAAAAGCTCCCGTATGGGAGCCAAGAACGACGATGTATCGCGATCGCGCAATCAGGCGGTACCGCAGAAGGTGACGTCAGGGAACTTGAGCTTGGCTTCCTCGAGGCTCTTGCCCTTGCCCTCTTCCTGCCAGTAGTTGATCACCTCAGTGGCCTTGTTGAGGATCTCAACGCGCTCGTTGTCGGTGATCCAGCTCTTGCCTTCGAGCTCGGTCTTCAGGGTTTCCCAGGCATCCTCACGGGGCCAGAAGAAATAAGAGGTGAGGGGGCTAGGACCGCCGCCCACGATCTGATCGACAGCCAGAGCCACGTTGTCGGGCAGCCAGAGGATCTTCACCAGGAAGCGACCCTCATCAGCCTTGGGAGTACGGCCGGAGGGAACGCCGTTCTCATCGATGGTGGCCGCAGCCAGCACAGCACTGGCACCACGCAGCACGGGACGGCCTTCGGTGGTGTCCTCAGGGGAAACCTCAGCGGCGGCTGTCGCCACGGCGCTTTCAGCGCTCTCAGTGCTCATGGTGTCCGCGCTCAAGGCTTAATCACAAACAACTAACCTACCAGCCGCTGCTGCCACCCCCTGATACCGCGAGCTCTGCTGCTGTTCGACATCGACGGCGTGATCCGGGATGTGAGCGGCAGCTACAGGCGCGCCATCGTAGAAACGGTGCATCACTACAGCGGTGTGCGGCCAGAGCCCGCCGCCATTGATGCGCTCAAGGCAGAGGGCTGCTGGAACAACGACTGGGAGGCCTCCCTGGAACTGCTGCGCCGCGGCGGGCTGGACCAGCTCCCGGCCTTTGAAGCCCTGGTGGAGGTGTTCAACGGCTTCTATTTCGGCGGCAATCCCAACGGCGACCCGGGCCAGTGGCGGGGCTTCATCGGCAGTGAGCCGCTGCTGGTGGAGCCCCGCTTCTTCGGTCAACTCAGCCACGCCGGCGTGACTTGGGGATTTGTGAGTGGAGCCGAACCACCATCGGCTCGCTTCGTGCTCGAGCAACGCCTGGGGCTGCGCCAGCCTCCGCTGATCGCCATGGGCGATGCACCCGACAAACCCGACCCCACGGGATTTCTGAGGCTGGCGGCGGAACTGCTCCAAGCGCCGTTCGGGACCAAGCCATCGATCCCGGTGGCTTATCTGGGGGACACGGTGGCTGATGTGATCACAGTGCTGCGCGCCCGCCAGGAGCAACCGGAGCACCCCTTCCTGAGCCTGGCCGTCGCCCCGCCGCACCTCCACACCCCTGAAGCCCAGGAACGCCGCGGCCACTACGAGGCCCAACTGCTCGAGGCCGGAGCGGATGCCGTGATCCCGAGCACCACGGCTGTCCTGGAAAGCCTCGAGCTGCTGTTGCGCTGAGCGGCCTCAGCGCTCTATCGCAGCCGGCGCTTTCAAGGCAGCGGCGGTTAGGTTTTCGTGGCCGTGGTCGGTCACGGCCACGTCGTCTTCGATGCGGATACCAATGCCCTTCCAGCGTTCTTCGATGGCTGGCTGCCCCTCCGGCACGGGCAGGCGATCACTCACATACAGACCCGGCTCCACGGTGAGCACCATGCCGGGCTCGAGGGCCACGTGGTGCTCACCCAGGCGATAAGCGCCCACATCGTGCACATCGAGGCCGAGCCAATGCCCGGTGCGATGCATGTAGAGGTGGCGATAGGCGCCCTGCTCGATGATTCCGTCGACGCTGCCTGCAAGCAAACCAAGCTCCAGCAGCCCCTCAACGAGCACACGCACAGCCGTGGCATGCACCCCTTCGGCGGTCTGCCCCGGAGCCACCGCAGCGACAGCAGCTTCCTGCGACGCCAGCACCAGCTCATAGAGGGCCCGCTGCTCAGCGCTGAAGCGGCCGTTGATGGGGAAGGTGCGGGTGATGTCGCCGTTGTAGTAGTCCGCCAGGGAGCAGCCAGCGTCGATCAGCAGCAGATCGCCGTCGCGCAGGGGGGCGTTGTTGGCGGTGTAGTGCAGCACACAGGCGTTATCACCGCCGGCCACGATTGAGTTGTAAGCAGGCCCGCGCGCACCCTGTTCGAGGAAGTGCTGCTCGATCACCGCCTGCACCTGGCGCTCGACCAAACCGGGCCGAGCCACCTGACGGGCCAGCTCATGGGCTTCGGCCGAGATGCGAGCGGCTTCGCGCATGCGCACCAGCTCCTCGGGCGTCTTGCGCAGACGCAGCTGATGCAGCAGCGGGCAGGGAGCGACCAGCCCCAAAGCCGCAGCGCCACTGCGGGGAGCCCGATCCAACTGCCCTGCCCAGGCCTGCAGCACCAACGGCTCCACGGCGGGATGTTTGCCCACCCGGAAGGCGATGCCCTCGGCCCCACTCAGATACTCCGGCAACCGCTGCGCCAGCTCCGAGCGGGGATGGGCCAGATCAGCCCCAAACTGCTGTACCGCCCCTTCACAGCCCCAACGGAAGCCGTTCCACACCTCGGCGCTGGGCTCCTTGGGCTGCACAAACAGCACAAACCGCTCACCCTCGGGCCGGTGCGGCAGAAACAGCGCCACGGAATCGGGTTCATCGAAGCCGGTGAGGTACCAGAAGTCGCTGTTCTGGCGGAAGGGCCACTCACAGTCGGCGTGGTGCACCGCCAGCTGCGCCGCGGGGATGACCGCTGCGGCGCCACCCAGGGCCTGAAAGAAGCGGCTGCGACGCTCCGCAAAAACGGCTGGGCTGGTCAGCATGGGGGGCGAGCGGTGCTGAGCGCGACGATGGCACAACCGCTTCAATGCATGGCGTACCCACCGCCGCCCTTGCGCCAACCCTCCACTGCTGAGCGTTGCGAGCTGCTGCTGGGCGAGTGGCGCAGTGGGCTGCGACTGAGCGATCGGGAGCGCAGTGCGCTGAGTCCGGAGCTGCAGGCCCTCGATCAACAGCTGTTGGCGCTGCATCAGCGGCGGCTGCGGGTTGCCGTGTTCGGCCGCGTGGGCGTGGGCAAATCCAGCCTGCTCAATGCCCTGCTGGGCCAAGCCGCCTTCGCCACCGACGTGGCCCATGGCTGCACCCGCCACCAACAGCGCCAGCCCTGGGACGTCGCCATCCGCGGGCTCGCGGGGGTGGATCTAGTGGATACCCCTGGCATCGATGAAATCGCGGCTCGAGCCCGGCAACGGCTGGCCGCGCGCGTGGCCATCGGTGCCGATCTGGTGCTGCTGGTGCTCGACAGCGACCTCACCACCCCAGAGGCGGAAGCCCTCGAGCAACTGTTGGCGGCCGGCAAACCGGTGTTGCTGGTGCTCAACCGCATCGATTGCTGGCCCCAGGGCGAACGCGATGGGCTGATCGCCAGCATTCGCCGCCGTCTTCCTGCCGCGGCCCGCCACCTGGAACTGTTGGCGGTGGCCTCAGCCCCTCGGCGCGCCTTGGTGCTCGATGACGGGCGCGTGCGCAGTGAACCGATGCCCCCCCAGGTGGCACCGCTGCGCCAGGCCCTGATCGATCTACTGGAGCAGCACGGCGCCCTGCTCCTGGGGCTGAACGGGTTGCGGGCAGCCGATCGCTTCGCCCAGCGGCTGCATCAGTGGCGGCTGCGGCGCGGCCGCGAGGGCGCCCAGGCCCTGATCGGGCGCTACGCCGCTCTCAAGGCCACCGGCGTGGCCGCCAATCCCTTGCTGCTGTTGGATTTGGCCGGCGGCCTGGCCCTCGATACAGCGCTGGTGGTGCAGCTCTGCGATCTCTACGGGCTAGAGCTGGGCGGTGGCGGGGCCCGGGCCCTGCTCACGCGCCTCTCGGCCCAGAACGCTCTGCTCGGCGGCACCCAGCTGGGGATTCAGCTGTTGCTGGGGGGGCTGCGCCAGGTGTTGACGCTGGCAGCGCCCTTTAGCGGTGGGCTGAGTTTGGCCCCCGCCGCACCGGTGGCCCTCGCCCAGGCGGCGCTGGCGGTGCACACCACCCGGCTCACGGGCCGGCTGGCTGCAGCCGAACTGCTGCGCAGCGCTGAACGGGGGCGGTTGCGGCCGGCCTCGCTGCTGCGCCGCCTCGCGCGGCATGATCCCCAGGCACGCTCCTGGCTGCAGCAGTGGCGGGAGCTGGAAGCCAGGCCGCAAACCCTAAAACCGCTGCTGCCATGAGCCAGCCCACCCTGGCGCTGCTGGGCACCAGTGCCGATCCGCCCACCGAAGGCCATCGCGCCCTGCTGGCGGGCCTAGCGGAGCACTACGGCCAAGTGGTGACCTGGGCCAGTGACAACCCCTTGAAACAGCACGGTGCCCCCCTAGCCGTGCGCGCCCAGCTGCTCGAGGCGCTGGTGCAAGACCTCGCTGATCCCCGCATCCGCCATCGCCAGGCCCTCAGCAGCCCCCGCGCCATCGACACCGTGACCCGAGCCGCCGAGCTCTGGCCAAGCCACGCATTGGTGTTCGTGGTGGGGGGTGATCTGGCCGCTCAAGTGCCCAGCTGGTATCGAGCGGAGGAGCTGTTGCAGCGCTGCCGACTGGCGGTGGTGCCCCGCCAGGGATTCCCGCTGGATCCCAAGGCCCTGGCAACGATCGAGGCGCAGGGGGGCCAGCCGGAAGTGGTGCACCTGCCGGTACCCGCCACCGCCAGTTCAGCGATCCGCCGCCACCCCAGCCCCGAACAGGTTCCAGCCGCGCTCTGGGCCGAACTGGTCAAGCACAATCTCTACGGCCTGGGGCAAGAGCCCTCCCGCACGCCCCGCTGATGCGTCTTGCCCTCGCCCAGATCAATCCCGTGGTGGGCGACCTGGCGGGCAATGGCAAGCTGCTGCTCGACGCCTGCCGGCGTGCGGCCGCCGAGGGCGCCAGCCTGGTGGTGGCACCTGAGCTGGCGCTCTGGGGCTACCCACCGCGCGATCTACTGCTGCGGCCAGCCCTGCGCCAACGCCAGCAGCAGGTGCTCGATCAGCTGGCGGCTGAACTGCCGAATGGGCTGGCCCTGGTGCTGGGCATCAGCGAAACGGTCAGCGACGGACAGCAACCCGATCTGTTCAACAGCGCCGCGCTCGTGGAGGGCGGCCAGTGGCGTGTGGTGGCGCGCAAGCGTCTGCTGCCCAGCTACGACGTGTTTGATGAGCGGCGGTACTTCCGCCCTGCCGATCAACCCTGTCTGCTGGAGCTGGAGGGCGACGGCCGCCCTTGGCGGCTCGGCCTCACCCTCTGCGAAGACCTGTGGGTGGAAGAGGAGCTGCATGAACAGCGACTGCTCGGCGGCGACCCGGTGGCGGATCTGCAGGCTCTGAAGCCAGATCTGCTGCTCAACCTCTCGGCCTCTCCCTTCGGGCAGGGCAAAGCGCAGCTGCGCCGTGAGCTAGCTGCCGCCGCCGCTCGCCGGCTCCACTGCCCGGTGGTGTACGTGAACCAAGTGGGCGGCAACGACGAACTGGTATTCGACGGTGGCAGCTTCATCACAAGCGCCGCAGGGGATGTGGTCTGCCAGTTGGCCTTTGCCGCCGCAGATCTCGGCGTCTGGGAGATCAGCACGACGGCCTCCACAACGGAGCAATCCACTGCCGAAGCCCTCAGCCTGCCCGGCTCCGAGGAGCTGCTCCTGCGCTCACTGGTGCTGGGGGTACGCGACTACGCCCGCAAGTGCGGTTTTCGGCAAGCGCTCCTGGGGCTGAGCGGCGGCATTGATTCGGCCCTTGTGGCCGTGATTGCGGCGGCTGCCCTGGGCCCGAACAACGTGCAGGCGCTGCTGATGCCGTCGCCCTGGAGCTCGGAGGGCTCGATCAACGACTCCATGGCCCTCGCCAAGCGCCTGGGCATTGCCACCCAAACGGTGCCGATCGAGCCGCTGATGGCAACCTTCGACACCGCCCTCGCCGCTCCGCTCAACGGCGGGCCAACGGGATTAACGGCCGAAAACCTGCAATCACGCATCCGAGGCACGCTGCTGATGGCGGTGGCCAACCAGCAGGGCCAACTGCTCCTCTCCACGGGCAACAAATCAGAGCTGGCGGTCGGCTACTGCACCCTCTATGGCGACATGAACGGCGGGCTGGCAGTGATCGGCGACCTTTACAAGACCACGGTGTTTCGCCTCTGCGCCTGGATCGATGCACCGGCCTCGGCCGCATGCCGCCGCAACCTGGGACTACCGAGTGAGGGGGAGCTGGTGGGAGCCGCGATTCGCGAGAAACCCCCCAGCGCCGAGCTGCGGCCGGATCAACGCGACAGCGATTCACTCCCGGATTACGCGGTGTTGGATCCCCTGCTGCAGGCGCTGTTAGAGGAGCATCAAAGCCCTGAAGACCTGATCCACAACGGCGTGGATGCTGCCTTGGCCGAGCGGGTGATGGGGCTGCTGCGGCGGGCGGAATTCAAACGCCGTCAGGCGCCACCGGTGCTCAAGCTCAGCAAACGCTCCTTCGGCAGCGGCTGGCGGATGCCCATCGCCGCGCGCTGAGCGCACAGCAGGTAGCCAACCGCCCAGGCCAGCGCCAAGCTGAAGGGTGGTCAGCCCCGCTCGCGCCCCATGGCCGGCTCCATCGCCCCGATCGCCAGCATCGGCGTGCCGCGGGAGATCAAGCCCGATGAGCGGCGTGTGGCGCTCACGCCCGATGCGGTGCGCGAGCTGGTGAGCCATGGCCTACAGGTGCGGATCGAGCAGGGGGCGGGGCAGGGCGCTGGCATCAGCGACGACGCCTTCGAGGCCGCCGGCGCAACCTTGGTGAACTGCTCAGACGCCTGGGCCGCCCATTTGGTGGTGAAGGTGAAGGAACCACAGGCCGAGGAGTTCGGCTACCTGAGGCCGGACCTGGTGCTGTTCACCTACCTGCATCTGGCGGCCTACCCAGCCGTTGGGGAAGCGCTGCTGCAGGCGGGCACCACCTCGATCGCCTACGAAACCGTGCAACTCGCCGACGGCAGCCTGCCGCTGTTGGCGCCGATGAGTGAGATCGCCGGGCGCTTGGCCGCCCAGGTGGGTGCCCATCTGCTGGAGCAACCCCATGGCGGCCGTGGCGTGTTGATCGGCGGTTGCACAGGGGTGCGGCCGGCACGGGTGGTGGTGCTTGGAGCGGGAAGCGTGGGTTGGAATGCCGCCCGTCTGGCGGCAGCGATGGATGCGGAGGTGTTCCTGCTCGACCTCTCCCCCGAACGTCTACGCCGGCTGGAGAGTCAGCGGCAGGGCCGACTCGTGAGCTTGGTGAGCAGTCGCGGACTGCTGGAGCGGCTGGTCCCGAGCGCCGACCTGTTGATCGGTGCGGTGCTGCTGCCTGGCGATCGAGCGCCGACCCTGGTGGAGGAGGAGCTGGTGAGCCGCATGCAACCGGGCTCGGTGATCGTGGATGTGGCGATCGATCAAGGGGGCTGCATCGCCACCAGCCGCGAAACCACCCACACCGATCCGGTGGTCACGATCCACGGGGTGCAGCACTACGCCGTGGGCAACATGCCCGGCGCGGTGCCGTTCACCTCCACCGAAGCGCTCGTGAGTGTCACCCTGCCCTACGTGCTGGCGGTGGCCGGAAGGGGTCTGGTGGAGGCGGTCACGGAACGGCCTGAACTGGTGTCTGGTCTCAACACCGTGGGCGGAGCCGTGTGCCACCCAGGCGTGGCCAAAGCCCTGGGGGTGCCCACCCGCCATCCCATGGCCTGCCTGCATTGATGCAGGAAGTGGAAATCATTCCGCGCAGCACGCATGGCCATCTGGCCTGCATCCATAGGTTGAAGTCACGGCCCTTTTCGCGCCAGCGCCATGGCTTATTGCCGCGCCCTCGTTCCCTTCCACAACTCCAGCTCCCCCGGGGAGTTGCTCAGGCCGCTACTGGAGCAACTGGGCCTGGAGGTGGAGCAGCCCGACCAGCGCACCCTGATGGCAATCGAGCGCCCCTGCTCGGGCCGGCGCGTGAACGACTACGTACGGGTGTGGGCCGACTGGAGCGACATCGCCAGCACCGGCGAACTGTGGCTGGAAGCGCTCAGTGGTGAGTGCATGGCCCACTCGAGCACCCGCTGCGCCTCGGTGTTGGAGCGAATCCGCTCCAGCCTTAGTCACTGAGCTCGAGCGCCTCGAGGTAGAGCCAGGCGCCATCGGGCCGGCCGCCCTCACGGCCGAAACGGGAGCACTCCCGCAACACACCTCGTTCGCCCGCGGCGTTGTAGTGGGCCTCGAAGCGCACGGTGCCTTCGATGTCACCCACACCACCGGCCTCGGCAGCCACGATCACCAGCTCGCGCCAGCGCAACTGGCGGCAGGTAGCTTCCAGAGAGCGGCGCCGCTGTTCAAGGGGTTGATCCGAGGGCTGGGTGCGCAAGAGGTGCTCGATCTCTCCGAGCGCAAAGGCGCTGTAGCGCGAGCGCATGAGCTGCTCCGCGGTGTCTGCCAAGCGCTCCTGGCGATGCAGGGGCCGGCAACAGCGGGCGTAGGGCCCACCCCCGCAGGGGCAAGGCTGTTGCGCCGATCCGGCCGTCGCGAAACCCGCCATCAGGGCCGCGACGACAACGGGGGCAACGGTCGCCGCAAGGCGGCCGGCGCAATCCCCTCCCGCAACGCCAACACCAAGCCCGCCGCCTCGCTGTAGCTAACGGCGGGAATCACCTCCAGCCCCAGAGCTTCAGCGGTGACATTGAGCAGGCAGGGGTTATCGACAGCGATCACCGGGATACCGCGCTCGGCGCAGGCCAGCACCGCCGCACCCCCCAGTGCTGCGGCTGGGGCGATCACCGCGCCCACTGCATCGATCGCCAGGGGGGAAGCACCTGCACTGGCTGGGGCATCAGCCGGCAGCAGCGAGGGCGCACGGCTTAGCCCCACCAACACACACGGCAAAAAGGTGAACCCCAGTTCTTCCCCAGCGGCTCGGGGATCGAGGTCTGGATCCAGCGGCAGCGGACTCAACGCCGGGGCATGGGCGCAGGGCAAGCCGAGCTCTCGGCTGAGCAGATGGCTGATCACTGCTTCCGCACCGGCCAGAGCATCCACGCCGCTGCCTTGCCGGTAGGCAGCCAACGCTTCGCTCTCGGGGTCATCGGGGAAGCGCGCCACCACCGCAATGGCAGTAGCGCCAGCCGCCTTGAGCTGCTCCCCCGCCCGCAGCAAGGCATCAGGGCGCCTGAGCTGCCCCCAACTCACGCCACTGGCACCCAGGCTGAGGCTCACCTCCAAGGGCACATCGGTGGTGACCACCGGGCCGATGTTCAAGCCGAGCGTGGCGCGGCAACCATCCGCCACCTGTAGGTGGCGCTGACGCAACTCGGGCTCGATGCCGGCATCGAGCAGCAAACCCACCCGCTGTTGCCGCACCGGTTGGAGAAACAGGTCACCGGCCGCGAAGCGATCGAGGCTCGAGCCCTCCACATAGTGAATGCGGGGATCACTCCAATAGAGCGCTGCTCCATTCATCACGTTGGGATGGGTGATCAGGCAACCACTGGCCGCCGCCAGCAAACGGGCAGCAGGCAACGCATCGCCAGCAAAGCCGCCCACGGCACAACCGATCCCTGTGGGGATCACCAGAAGTGTGGGCATGGGCGCGGCTGATCCCATCAGGCCTCGCTGCACATGGGATCGATCGCGCCGATCACAACGGCTTCGATCTGCAGCAGGGAGCCCCCGTCAGCCGATTGATCAACGGCCGTGATTGCCCAGCGCAGAGGTTCGCCGAAGCGCAGCAACGCCGACTCCACCTGAGCGCGCAGGGAACCGGGCCGGCGCTCCAACTGCAGCAACACGGGGAGCAGCTCGCCAAGGCTCACTTCTGGTACTGACCGAACTGAGCTTCGTAGAGGGCGTCTTCCTGGCCGGCGATGAGCTTGAGATCGCTTCGCGGGAAGGCCACACAGAGCAGCGCGTACCCCTGCTCCTGCAGCTCAGCTTTCACTCCCATGGCATCCGGCTGGTGCACGGCTCCTTCGTGAATGCGCGCGGCACAGGTGGTGCACACACCGGAGCAACAAGAACTGGGCAGATCCACCCCGGCGGCTTCGGCGGCGGCCAGCACGGTTTGGTCAGGGCTGCAACTGAAGCTGTGGCTGGTGCCGTTGATCTCACAGACAACGGTGAAGGTGTCGCTCATGGGGCGCCGCGGCAGCTGGGACTGGTGGCCGTTCATTGTCCCGGATCGCCGAACCACTAACCCTCTGTAGGCAGCTCACTCCACTGGGCGGGATGAGGAGCCAGATACTCCGGTGGAGCGGCGGCATCCGCTGAGGCGAGCGGCGCTGTGAGGGCCAGGTCAAAGGCAAGGGAGAGGCGCAGATCGTCGCAGTCGTCGTTTGGCGTCACAGCGTGGTCGGTCTGAGCCGGGAAAAACACCAGCAAGCCAGCCTGCGGGGCCACATCAAGCCAAGGGGCATTCCAACGCTGGCCCCCGGTGCTGGTCGTGTCGATCGGGCCGCCATGGCCCACCGCCAACCCCGGCACCAACTCATTCAGTTGCCGCGGCGGGAACAACCGCAGACAACCACTGCGCCCAATGCCATCGCCGTTGAGATACAGCACGGCACTGAGATGGGCATTGGGGTGATGGTGGCGCCCCACCACCTGACCGGCCTCGCTCACCACCGGCCAAGAGCGCTGGATATGCAAGGCCACCTGGCCGGGTTGAAAGCCCAGCTGCTGCAGATACAGCCAGGCCTGGCGCTGCACCTCTGCCGTGATCGAAGCAAACGGCTCCAGCCGATGCAGCTGCCAAATCCCATTGATGTCACCGGTCCAGGCGCAACCAGGCTCCGGGTTCCCCTCCGCCTCACCCCGCAGCGCCAACACCTCCTGCATCAGCAAGGCCAAATCCAACGGATCCAGCCGCAACTGCACCCGCGCCAACGCCAACGGAAACAACCCCTGCAGTTCCATGCCCAAACCAGCAATCCAGCAGCGCCTCTCTCATCCTCCCCGCCCACTCACTCCCGGCCGACATCACCCCCAGGCCTCCACCCCCAAACGGCTGCCAAACCAAAACCCCCTCGACCGGAGGCCGTATCCGCGAAGCGGTAACGGCCGAAGGCGAGGGGGTTTTGGTTTGGCGAAGCGCTCGATTAGGACATCGCAGCCGCGCCACCCACCACTTCCAGGATCTCCTGGGTAATGGCGGCCTGGCGGGCCTTGTTGTAGTCGAGGGTGAGCGTCTTGGCGAGCGCCTTGGCGTTATCGCTGGCGTTGTTCATGGCCGTCATCCGGCTAGCCAGCTCGGAGGCGGCAGCTTCCTGAAGGGAGCGCAGCAGCTGGTTTTGCAGATAAAGCGGCAGCAGAGCATTGAGCAGCTGCTCAGGGGTCTGCTCGAACACCAGGTCGGAAGGAAGAGCGGGTTGCTCGTTGGCCACCTTGCCCTTCTCCACACCCAGCTGACCATCGCGCGTGGTGAGACGGAAAATCTCATCATCCGGGCTGGCGATGCCCTGGGGATCCAGGGGAAGCAGGGTCTGCGACACCGGCTTGGAGCTCACCAGGTTGATGAACTTGGTGAAGATGATCTCCACACGATCGGTGCTGCCGGAGAGGAATTCGGCCAGCACTTCCTCAGCGATCTTGCCCGCTTCAGAAGCATTGGGCACCTGCTCGAGCCCCATGAAGGTGGCGCGAATGTTGTACTGGCTGGCGCGATTCTGGAAGTAGGTGGCCACCTTGCGGCCAATCAACACCAGATCAACCTTGTAACCCTGAGCGGTGAGCTCAGCGTGACGCTGTTCGGTGCGCTTGATGATGTTGGCGTTGTAGCCACCGCACAAACCGCGGTCACCGGTGACGGCGAGCAGGGTGATGGTGCTCACGTCGCGGCTTTCGAGCAGGGGAGCATCCACCGACTCGAATTGCATGCGGGTCTGGAGGTTTTCCAGAATCCGGGCCAGCCGGTCGGCAAACGGCCGGCTGCGCAGCACCTGCTCCTGGGCACGGCGCACTTTGGCGGCGGCCACCAGGCGCATGGCCTCGGTGATTTTGCGGGTGTTCTTAACGGAACTGATCCTGTCGCGGATCTCCTTAAGGTTCGCCATGGAAGGGGTTCTCCGGGTTAACCGTCAGGATCAGGCCGCAGCCAGCATCGACGACTTCACTTCGTTGATGGCGTCCTTGAGCATGGCCTCAGCTTCATCACTGAGTTGCTTCTCGGTTTGCACCTTGTTGATGAACTCGGCCTTGTTGCTCTTGAGGTACTCGCGCAGTTCGCGGCAGAACTGAACCACCGACTCCACGGGCACTTCGTCGATCATGCCTTTCACGCCGGCGTACACCACGGCCACCTGCTCAGCCAGGATCAGGGGGCTGAACTGGGGCTGCTTGAGGATCTCGCGCAGACGCTTACCGCGGGCCAGCTGCTGCTGGGTGGCGGCGTCGAGATCGGAGGCGAACTGGGAGAAGGCGGCGAGTTCGTCGAACTGAGCCAGCTCGAGCTTCAGGGTGCCGGCGATCTTCTTGATGGCCTTGGTTTGGGCTGCACCACCCACACGGCTCACCGAGATACCCACGTTGATGGCGGGGCGCAGACCGGAGTTGAACAGGTCGGAGCTCAGGAACACCTGACCATCGGTGATCGAAATCACGTTGGTGGGGATGTAAGCCGACACGTCACCAGCCTGGGTTTCGATGATCGGCAGGGCGGTCATCGAGCCTTTACCCATAGCGTCGCTCAGCTTGGCGGCACGCTCGAGCAGACGGCTGTGGCAATAGAACACGTCGCCGGGGTAGGCCTCACGACCGGGGGGACGACGCAGCAGCAGCGACATCTGGCGGTAAGCCTGAGCCTGCTTGGTGAGGTCGTCATAGATGACGAGGGTGGCCTTGCCCTTGTACATGAACGACTCAGCAATCGCTGCGCCGGTGTAGGGAGCCAGGTACTGCAGGGCAGCCGACTCGGAGGCGTTGGCCGCCACCACGATGGTGTAGTCAAGAGCGCCCTTCTCGCGCAGCACTTCCACCACGTTGGCCACAGAAGCGGCCTTCTGGCCCACAGCCACGTAGACGCAAACAACGTCTTCGCCCTTCTGGTTGATGATCGTGTCGATCGCGATGGCGGTCTTACCGGTCTGGCGGTCGCCGATGATCAGCTCGCGCTGGCCGCGGCCGATGGGGATCATCGCGTCGATCGCGGTGATGCCGGTCTGCATGGGCTCATGCACCGACTTGCGCTGGATGATGCCAGGCGCCATCGACTCGATCAGACGGGTCTCGCTGGTGGCGATGTCACCCTTGCCGTCGATGGGCAGACCCAGGGGGTTCACCACACGACCCAGCATCGCGTCGCCCACGGGCACGGAGGCGATCTTGCCGGTGGCCTTCACCGTGCTGCCTTCCTGGATGCCCCGGCCCTCGCCCATCAGCACCGCGCCGACGTTGTCGTCCTCGAGGTTCAGAGCAATGCCCTCGGTGCCGTCTTCGAACTGCACCAGCTCACCGGCCATGACCTGATCGAGGCCATAGATGCGGGCGATACCGTCGCCGATCTGCAGCACGGTGCCGACGTTGCTGACGGAAACCGACTTGTCGTAATCAGCGATCTGCTGCTTGAGGATCGCGCTGATCTCGTCGGGGCGGATGGAAACCATGGGAGGCGAGAAAGATGAGGACGGGGTGTGAGGAAAGGAATTCGGGTGCGGGGCTAGCCCACCTTGGCCAGCGCCAATCCGAGGCGACGCACCTGACCCGCGAGGCTGGCGTCAATCACCTTGGAGCCAACCTTCACGACGAAGCCGCCGATCAGATCCGGATCCACAGAGACTTGAATCTCCAGCTTGTCGGTACCGGCCACGGCCTGAACCTTCTTGCTGAGCTCGGCCTGCTGCTCTTCGCTCAGAGCGGTGGCCGAGGTCACATTGGCGAGCGCGATGTTGCGCTGCTCGCGATAGAGCTCGAGCATGCGGTCGAGCACGGCATCGAGCACGCCGATGCGCTGGCGATCAGCCAGCAGCTTCAGCAGGTTGAGGAAGGAGGGAGTGAGCTGATCGGTGAACAGCTTCTCGAGAGCAGCCTTTTTGGCATCCACTTCAAGAACGGGCGAGGCCATGGCCTGGCGCAGTTCGGGAGATTCGTGCCACAGGGCGAGAACGGCCTTGGCCTGATCCACCACCTGATCCACTTCCTGGCGGCTCTCGGCCACCTGCAGGAAGGCTTCGGCGTAGGGGGTGGTGATCGTGTTGAGCAGCGGCATCAGGCGTTCCCCAGGGTGTTGATGGACTGGCTGACCAGCTGGGCCTGTGCTTCAGCGCTGAGCTTGCCGGGGAGCGTGGCCAGAGCTTTTTCGATGGCCAGGCGGGCGGCTTCACGACGCAGCTGGTTGCTCACGCGTGCGGCTTCAGCATCCATATCGGCAGCGGCACCCTGCTTGAGGCGAGCCATCTCATCGATGGTGCGCTTCTCGCTTTCGAAGCGGATGGCTTCGGCACGGGCCTTGCCGTCGGCACGGATCTGCTCAGCCTTCTGCTGAGCCTCGGCCAGGTCTTTCTGAGCCTGAGCGAGCTGCGTGGTGGCACTGGCCAGACGCTCTTCAGCATCTTTGAGGTCGGCCAGGATGATCGCCCGACGCCGCTCGAGGATGCCGCCCAGGAAGTTGGGCAGGAACTTGTAGAGGGCGAAGATGACGATCGCCAGGTTGATGATGTTGGTCTCGAACACGTTGAGGTTCAGACCAAAGCCACCGTGGTTGGCGAAGAGGCTTGGGAAAGTCATTTGGCGGCCAGCAGACGGTCGACGATCAGGTCACCGAGCTTCTCGGCGTCGCCCTTGAGCTGGCCAAGGGCTGCTTCCCGCTGGGCATCGATCTCACGACGCGCGGCTTCGCGGGAGGCATTCGCTTCAGCTGTGGCAGTCGCCAGAGCATCGCGATAAAGCTTGTCGGAATCTTGTTCCGCTTCCTGAATCAGCTGTTGGGTGGCCTTGCGGGCCTCCTTGAGCTGCTCACGCAGATCCGCTTCCAGACGCTCCACCTGAGCCAGCTTTTGCTTGGCCTCGGCACGGCTGGTGGTGATGTAGCCCTCGCGCTCCTCCACAACCCGACCAACGGGGCGGAAGAACAGGGCGTTGAGAATGAAGGTGAGGAGAACCACCTGCACCGCCATCAGCGGCAGGGTGGCATCGAGGTCAAACAGACCTCCCTCCGTTGCACCAAGCAGGAGCCAGCTGGTCATGAGGCGGGGGTGCGGGCGGTGGAAAGCGGTCGCGTGCGGATGCAGAGAGGTGAAACGAGTGCGGAGACCCGGCTAAGCCAGGCCTCCGCTCACCTCAGGCGCGATCAGCCGGCGAAGGGGTTGGCGAACAGCAGCACCAGTGCGACCACGAGGCCGTAGATGGTGAGAGCCTCCATGAAGGCCAGGGACAGCAGCAGGGTGCCGCGGATCTTGCCGTCGGCCTCGGGCTGACGAGCGATGCCTTCAACAGCGGAACCGGCTGCGGTGCCCTGACCGATACCAGGGCCGATGGCGCCGAGGCCGACAGCCAGACCAGCTGCGATCACAGACGCAGCAGAGGTGATGGAATCCATGGTGGAACGAAGGATGTAGGGCGCTGGGAGAGCGCGGACGGGGACCGGGACGTTATCCCTGCGCCTGGGACATCTCGGATTGACTCGAGATGGGCCCGGATCGTGCCGGACCTGCGCGCAAGGAGTTTGCCAGAGCGAGTGACCCGCTCTGGCGGGGTTGAGGACGAGCCTCAGTGGTGCTCTTCGTGCACCGCTTCACCGATGTAATTACCGGCGAGGGTGGCGAAGATGAGAGCCTGAATAGCGCTGGTGAACAGGCCAAGGAACATGGCCGGCAGGGGCACCAGCAGAGGAACCAGGAACGCCAGCACAGCCACCACCAGTTCGTCGGCCAGGATGTTTCCGAACAGACGGAACGACAGCGACAGAGGCTTGGTGAAGTCTTCGATGATCTTGAACGGGAGCATGATCGGCGTTGGCTCCACGTAGTACTCGAAGTACCGGAATCCTTTGCGGCTCAGGCCGGCATAGAAGTAAGCCAGCGACACCAGAAGGGCCAGAGCCACGGTGGTGTTGATATCGGCGGTGGGAGCGCCGAGCTCACCTTCAGGAAGATGAATCAGCTTCCAGGGCACCAGGGCGCCGCCCCAGTTGCACACGAAGATGAACAGGAACAGGGTGCCGATGAAGGGCAGCCAATCGCGGTACGCCTTCTCGCCGATCTGTTCGCGGGCGAGATCACGGATGTAATCCCACAGAAACTCGAGCAGGTTCTGCATGCCGCGCGGATCGCGCTCCATCTTGCGGCTGCCCACCAGCACAAAGGCCAGCAGAGCACCAATCACCACCCAGGAGCTGAGAAACACCTGGCCGTGGATCTTGAGGTTGCCCAGCTGCCAATAGAGGTGCTGACCCACCTCAAGTTCGGCAAAGGGAAGAGCGAGTGGCAAGAAACCCATCGGGTTGTGCGTTCGGTGTCGCCAGAGCGACGGTTCAGGGAGAGGTCAGCTCAGGAATCGAGCAGAACCTGAAGAATCAAGGCCGGTTTGTAGAGCAGGAAGCCGAGCAAGGCCGGCAGGAGCTCCAGCTGGGGAAGGCGGGCCGAGGCCAGCACCAACACCACGGGCACAAGCAGCTGCGTCTTGCCCACCTTCTTGGCACCGTTGCCGAGCTTGCCCACGCTGCGAGCCAGAAGCCGCAGATAGAGCAAACCGCCCAGTGCACCCACCAGCAGAGAGCCGGCGATGTGAAGGTTGAAAGCCAGGGCCGTGATCAGCACCGCAATGGCGGAAACGATCAAGGTGGCCAGGAGCAGACGCCGCTGGAGGCGCAGGTAGTCGTCGGAGGGGGCAGCGGCAGCCTGGGAGGCCGCCTCAACCGCCGTCGTCGGATCCGCCGGCAGATCCTCGCCCTCACCGTGCATCGCCTCGGTTGAAGCGTTGTCGTTGTGAGGGAGCGGGGGGGTTGCCAGCAAGGGCTCCTGCGCTCTGAAAAGGCGCGCGGAATCTATCACGCAGCGCCGCCCACACCCGGCTGAAGCAGCAGCACCCGCTGGACCAGCAACTCCCTTGCCACAGCGGCGATCTGCCCCTCAGGCCAGCCCAGGGCCAAGCGGCCGATGGGCGTGTCTGCCGGGGCCTGCTCCAGCGCCTGCATCAGGGCCAATCCATCGGCGCTCAGATCCAGCGGTGCCATATCGGAATCGAGCAACGCTGAGCCCGGCCATCCCCACAGGCAGGGATTGCGCTGGCCTGCAGCCGCCAACAGCGCTGCATCGTTATCCCAGTTCCAGCAACGCAGGGGGGGCTTGGCCAGGAAAAACTCGAAGTGGCTGATGTCGGGGTCGAGGTCTTCGATCAGCTGCCACTGTTGCAAGGGCGGCAGGGCCTGAGCGCGCTCGAGCAGTTCGCCCTGCAGCAGCCGAGCCGGATCCCACACCTGGGGATTGGAGAAACCGGCGAACTCCAGATCGGCAGACGCCACGAAGGCCATCAGCCGCTCGAGGTTGTAGCTGGTCTCCTGGGGGTGGAGATACATATCCGCGAAGTTGGCATCCGCCGCGCAATCGATCGCCCAGCGCTGCTCATGGTGCCGGCGCAGCCGGTTGTGCTCCGGCAAGGCAGCCAGGAGCTGCCGCCCGAGCCGCAGCCCCTCCTCACCCGTGCCCACGCCCATGGCGGTGAGAGCCCGCTGGGTTCGGTGGATCTCCCAGCGGCCGCCATCGGCATACAGGAAGAGATGCAGCAGCGCCCCAGGCTTGAGCAGCGCTGCCAGGGCCTTCAGCCCGGCCTCCGGCTCCCGCAGGTGGTGCAGCACCCCAACGGAATTGATGTAGTCGAAGGGGCCTTCACCCTCCAGCTCCAGCAGGCTGCGGTTTTCGATGCGCACCCGCGCCCGCTCGTGGCCGCCGGAGCGGCGCACGCGCTCGCGGGCCACCTCGAGCGTTCCCGGCGAAATATCCACCGCCAGGATCTCGGCGCCGGGATTGAGATGAGCCAGGTAATCCGTGCTCACACCCGTGCCGCAGCCGGCATCAAGCACCCTGAGGGGAGCTCCATCGGCCGCGCGGGGCGCCACCGCACCGGTGCAGGCGGCATAGGCCGCATCCACGCACCAACGCCAGTTGTATCCCGGCGGTGGACCGTCCTGCAGGGGATCACCGGGATAGGGGAATCGGTCGTAAAAGGCGCTCACCACTGGGGTGGCGGCATCAGCCGGGGCCTGGGTCATGGCGCAGGAGCAACTCCGCAACCGAGCGAGCTTTTCATGGCTCGGGGGGCCGAAAGGTCCGGGTTCGGGCTCGGCTGCAAACATTTGTTCATGGGCCGCCGGGAGGCCAGAGGGCCAGCCGTAACGTGCCTTGGCCCGGTTCGCTCTCCTCCATGACTGTGACCGCCAGCAGCGGCAGCAGCAGGGTTGCTCCTCAGCGCTACGACACCCTGCCGCTCTCCAGCGTCCGCGAGGCGGAACAGCAGGACCGCTTCCTTGATGGCGGCGAGCTGAACACCCTGGTGACGTTCTTCCAGAGCGGTCAGCTGCGGGTTGAGGCTGCGCGCCGTGTTTCCGCCAATGCCGAGGCGATCGTGGCCCGAGCGGCCAGTCGCATCTTTGCCGGGGGCACACCGCTCTCCTATCTCGACGCGCCGCTGACGCCCGTCGCGGCGACCGGTTCCACACCGTTGGCCACCGACCAGGCCGCCTTCCAGCAGTCGGTGCGAACCTTTGCCGGCGCCAGCGGCGGCAGCAAGCGCGGCAATGCACTCACCCGGCTGCTCGAAGGCGCCGGTGGTGACGCCGATGTGCGCGTGGTGCTGCCAACCGGCTTCAGCCCGATCTCGGTGGCCCGCTACGGCACCGAGCGGATGAAGAAGTCGATCCGCGACCTGGCCTGGTTCCTGCGTTACGTGGGTTACGCCGTGGTGGCCGGCGACCCGAGCATCCTGCGGGTGAACACCCGCGGCCTACGCGATGTGCTCGAAAAGGGCTGCTCCCTGGCCGCCACCAACGTGGCTCTTCAGGAAATGCGCGCCGGCGCGGCCGAGCTGCTCAAGGATCTTCCCGAAGCGCGCCAACTGCTGATCGACAGCTTCAACGTGCTGCTCGAGGAGCTCGCGGTTCCCACTCCCTCGCCGCGCCAGCGTCTGGGCAGCCCCGAAAACCAGGGTCTGCAGCTGCCGGCGATCTATGCCCTCGCAGCCCAGGGCAAGGCCCAGCGCTTCAACATGAAGCCGGGCATGAGCGGTGCCCAGAAAGCCGAAGTGGTGCGCGCCGCCTACCGCCAGGTGTTCGAGCGCGACATCGCCAAGGCCTACAGTCAGATGCCCTGCCCGGTGGAAGCCACCCAGGTGCGCCAGGGCGACATCTCCATGCGGGAGTTCATCCGCTCCCTGGGCCACAGCAAGGAGTACCAGCAGCAGTTTTACGGTCGTTTTGTGAACAGCCGGGTGGTGGAGCTGGCCTTCCGCCACTTCCTCGGCCGGGGCATCAGCTCCCGTGAGGAGTTCACCCGCTACTTCGACATCGTGTCCGCCCAGGGCCTCAAGGGTCTGGTGGATTCGCTGGTGAACAGCATGGAATACGCCCAGGTATTCGGGGAGGAAACCGTTCCCTACCTGCGCGACATCGGCGAAGAAGCCCAGGAGAGCGCCGGTTGGGGTTCCAACCGCAAGCTGTTCCGCTTCAGCGCACCATTTGAAGGTGCACCGCAATACGTCACCCTCTACGCCAGCTACCGCCAGCCCTACGCCGATCAGCACCCCTACGGCGGCGGCAACGATCCGCTGGGCCTCACCTACGGCGCGATCTTCCCGTCGGGCACGGCCAACGTGGGAACCCGTCCCGCCCCGATCCGCTACGACACGCGCCGCATCCTGGTGGGCAATGGCATGCGTCAGCCCGGCCAGATGAACAGCCCGCAGTTCCGGGCATCAACCCCGCGCAAGCTGGGGCCCAAGGTGGTGCGCCTGCAGCAGATCGCCACGGGCGGCAATTCGGTGCCCCGCCGCGGCGGCCAGCCGAGCATCCGCAACACCGAGGCGAGCACCCAGGCGGTGATCCGCGCCGTGTACGTGCAAGTGCTCGGCAACACCGGCTACGCCGGTGAGCAGAACAAGGTTGAAGAGATCAAGCTCGAGAACGGCGACCTGAGCCTGCGCGAGTTCGTGCGCCAGGTGGCCCGCAGCGATGCCTTCCGTCGCCGCTACTGGAGCGGGCTTTACATCTGTAAAGCGATCGAGGTGATGCACCGCCGCCTGCTCGGCCGACCCACCTTCGGCCGCTGGGAGATCGATGCTTACTTCGACGTGGCCGCCCGTAAGGGTTTCTACGGCGTGGTCGACGCCATGCTCAACAGCGTGGAGTACTCGGAAGCCTTCGGGGAAGACACCGTTCCCTACGAGCGCTTCATCACCCCGACCGATCTGAACACCCGCCGGGTCCCTGCCCTCAAGCGCGCCTTCAACGCAGCGGCCTACGCCGACACCACCCCCCGCATCCGCCCCGAAGTCACCCCTCCGTCCGACTTCCGCGGCACCGGCAGCCTCACCGAACGCAACCTGGCAGGACGTAGCGCGGTGATCCGCGGCGGCTGGAGTGCCACCCTCACCGGCGGCGTGACCCTGGCCCCTGCCACCAGCAACCCCGGGGGGCCCTCGTCGCTGCGAATCCCACCGTCCCCCGCCCGGAGTTGGAGTACACCCCGCTGGCAACCCGGCGGCGGCATTACCACCAACTGGAGCAGCGGTGCCACCGGTTATGCCCCCGCCCCCAGCACGGCGACAGCCGCCAGCGTGGGTCGCGTGATCGACGGCTTGAATGCAGCGGTCTCCAGCGGGGGGGCCACCGCCAACGCACAACAGCCCGGGGCCGCCATGGCCAAGGCGCTGCAGCCCGGCAATCTAAAGGGATTCAGCAAGCGCCAAAGCCTGGGACCGGTGGTGTGCCTGTCCCGTAACCCCAGCACGGCCGAGCTGATTGAAGCGATTGAAGCGGTCTATCGCCAGCTGCTGGGGCGACAGCCCTGGGCCTCTGAGCAGCTTCTGGATGCCGAATCCCAGTTTTTCAAGGGTGAGCAGTGCGTGGCCGACTTCGTGGCCAGGGTG
>Ga0194116_10001608_pt1 | contig 31615 bp, 31 predicted proteins | sample TA2MahsurfametaG_4_FD_148617 | JGI IMG/M metagenome (GOLD analysis project Ga0194116, IMG submission 148617) | Freshwater microbial communities from Lake Tanganyika, Tanzania - TA2015008 Mahale S9 surface | ecosystem: Environmental > Aquatic > Freshwater > Lake | place: Tanzania: Lake... | reverse complement strand
TGTCGCCTACGCAGAACTTCACGCTGGAGCCGCCTCAGCCTGTGGCGGCGGTACCGCCGGAATCGGCCAGCGGACGCGTGCGGCTCAAGGCCGAGGACATCGCTGCGCTCGATGCCCAGGTGCGTCAGTTCATCGACGACATCACCGCGCACGACAGCCAGAGCCCGCAGTTCAAGGATGCCGTCTCGCGCATTCATGCCATGGGCAACAAGGACATCGAGGCCTCGGCAGCGGTTTCCAACCGGATGCTCGACCGGCCGGTGAAGAGCCTCGACAACGGCCTCTTCGACAATGGATCCGAGATCGGCCAGAGCCTCATCGACCTGCGCCGCAAGATCGAGGAGCTCGATCCCTCCCGTCAGGGCGACCTCTTCTCTGCGCGCAAGCTTCTGGGCATCATCCCGATGGGCAACAGGCTTGCCGACTACTTCGACCGCTACCAGAGCAGCCAGAGTCACCTCAACGCCATCATCGAGGCGCTCAAGCGCGGCAAGGACGAACTGCTGCGCGACAACGCGGCCATCGAACAGGAGAAGGCCAACCTCTGGGGCCTGATGGAGCGACTGGAGAAGTACATCCACATCGGCAGGAAGCTCGATACCGAACTCGACAGCAAGGCCCGAGCACTCGACGCAAGCGACCCTGAGAAGGCGCGGGTGGTGCGTGAGGAAATGCTGTTCTACACGCGCCAGAAGGTGACCGACCTTCTCACGCAGATGAGCGTCAACATTCAGGGGTATCTGGCGCTTGACCTGATCCGCAAGAACAACCTCGAACTCGGCAAGGGCGTGGACCGCGCAACGACCACAACGATCAGCGCGCTGCGCACAGCGGTGATCGTGGCGCAAGCACTGGCCAATCAGAAGCTGGTGCTCGACCAGATCAGCGCACTGAACACCACCACCGGCAATCTGATCGCCAGCACCAGCGAGATGCTGCGCGACCAGAGTGCAACGATCCACCAGCAGGCGGCCAGCAGCACTGTCGACATCGCCCGGCTGCAGCAAGCTTTCAGCAACATCTACCAGACCATGGACACGATCGCCGACTTCAAGGGCAAGGCACTTGCGTCGATGCAGACCACGGTGAACGCGCTGAGCGCCGAAGTTGCAAAGGCGCGCACCTACCTCGACCGCGTGCGGCAACAGGAGGCTGCGCAATCGGCCACAGCCACGACCGCGGGCGGAGTCCGGCTATGACAGCGCTCTTGCGCCGGACAATGTCTGGCGTGGCGGGGCTGCTGGGTGCGGGCTTGGGGCGGCTGGGTGCGACCGCGTCGCTGCTGGGTGCGACCGCGTTGCTGCTGGGTGCAACCCTGGGGCTGCTGGCCTGCGACCCGCGTGAGGGCGCGGACGGCAGACCGCCAGGTCAGGTCGCTGCCCCGGTGTTCACCGTGCTGGCCGGTTCCGAGGTGCGTGACCTCGAGAGCACCCTCGTGCAGGCGGCCCAGGCTGCCGGAGTCACGCTCGAGCTCAGCTACGCGGGCACGCTCGACATTGTCGACCGCGTCAACGCTGGCGAGGTGTTCGACGCGATCCTGCCTGCCAGCGGCGCCTACCCGTCGCTCGCCCTGCAGCGCAAGCCACTGGCGCGCGAGAAGCTCTTCTATTCACGGGTCGCGCTGGGCGTGGTGCCAGCCAAGATGCGCGAACTTGGCTGGGACCGAAACACGCCAAGCTGGGCGCAGATCGCGCGCGCCGCAGGCGATGGCAGACTCAGCTTTGCAATGACCAACCCCGCAAGCTCCAACAGCGGCATGAGCGCCCTGTTCGCCGTGGCTTCGGCTGTGGCCGGCAAGACCGAGGATCTGGCCGCGAGCGAGGTTGACGCCAGGGTCCTCACCGATTTCATGAGAGGCCAGAAACTCACTGCGGGCAGCTCGGGCTGGCTGGCGGAGGCCTACGTGAAGAATCCCGGCGTGCTGGATGCGATGGTGAATTACGAGTCCGTGATCCTGCGCGCCAACGCGAAGCTGCCGGATTCGGCGCGGTTGATCCCTTTGTATCCCCGCGACGGCGTGATTTCTGCCGACCACCCGCTGATGCTGCTCAACGAGGGGCGGCGGGCCGACTACGACAAACTCGTGTCCGCGTTCAAGGCCCCGGCCCTGCAGGCGCAGGTGGCCAGGGAAGCTTTCCTGAGGCCCTCGCTTCCGGGTACGCCGGTCGCTTCGGCACTGTCTGCAGCGCCCGTGGCCGAACTGGCGTTCCCGAACCGCCTCGAGGTTATGGATGCGGTGCTCGCTTCGTACCTCGCGCAATGGCGTCGGCCGGCAACATCGATCTTCGTGCTCGACACCAGCGGTTCGATGAAGGGCCAGCGTATCGACGACATGCGCGCGGCGCTCAAGGTCCTGGCCGGTGCGGAGCCCTCCGGAAGCGCCAGTGAACGCTACGCCGCCTTTCAGAGCCGCGAGCGGGTGCTGCTGCTCACGTTCTCCGACCGTGTTGCCGAGCCCCTCCAGGTGACCTTCGAGCCAACAACGATGGCCGCAGCCCGCCAGCAGGTGCTCAACCACGCCAACGCCCTGCAGGCCGCCGGCGGGACTGCCATCTATGCGGCGCTTCTGCGCGCGCAGTCACTGGCGCGCGAAGAGCGGCGCCGCGATCCTGGTCGCTACGTCAGCATCGTGCTGCTCAGCGACGGCGAGAATACTGCGGGGCCTGACTTTGCGGCATTTCGCAAGGCCCAGACCGTCGCAGCCGCTGTGCGGGTGTTTCCGGTGATCTTTGGCGAAGCACCGGGCGAGGAGATGGTGGAACTGGCCAACCTCACGGGTGGCCGTGCCTTCGACGCGCGCAAGGCATCGCTCGCCTTGGTGTTCAAGGAAATCCGGGGGTACCAGTGAGCGGCGCTGCACAGGCCACGCCCCTCCGACCCTTGAGGACACGTATGCTGCTGGTGCTCTACAGCAACGCCAACATCACAGGCTGCGCGCTGGCGCTGCTCGGTCCCCTGCTGCTCTTTGCCGGCGTGATCGGCCCAGGCTGGCTGCTGATCACGGCAGGCCTCTACGGGGTTGGCGCGCTCGCGGGCTTGAGTCTGGGCCGTACGCCCGAACTTGAGCGCTCGATCGATGCCTCGCTCACGCTGGAGGAGACGATGGATCACCTCGACGCCCTGCTGCACGACGTGCGGCCGCAACTGACCGACGACATGAATCAGCGGTTGAGTGGCGTTCGTGCCTCGGTGGCCGAAGTTCTTCCCAGACTGGTGCACGCGCGGTCGTTCAGTGACGAACTGTTTACCGTGCGTGAGACTGTGCTGCGCTACCTGCCTGAAACGTTGGCCAACTACGTGGCCTTACCGCCCCTGTTCCGCACCCGTCACCCCCTCAAGAACGGCAAGACAGCCCGCCAGATCCTCACCGAGCAACTCGAGTTGCTCGACGGCAAACTGCGCGAAGTGGTGGCCAGCGTAGCCGCGTCCGACGCCGAGGCCCTGTTGTCCAACGGCCGCTTCCTCGAATCCCGATTCCGGCAGCCGGACTTCCTTGCCACCTGAGTGATCCCCGCGTCGAAGGTATGTCGAGAACGATCATCGAGATTCCCCAGGCCCTGCTGCACGAGGCCGACGATCTCTGCGCTCGGCTGGGGATCTCCCGCGCGGAACTCGTTCGCCGGGCGCTGCGCGACTTCCTGCGAGGGCAGCAGCCGGTGAAGGCCGAGGGGTTCGGTCTCTGGACCCAGTCGGCCGTCCGGCCCGAAGTGGCGGACGCCGAGCCAGGTCGCCCGAAGCGGCGGCGTCGAGGGGTCTGACCCATGTCCAGCAGGCTCATCGACACACCAATCCTTCGTGACTACCTGCGCGGTGACGTTCGCGCCCGTGGCGCGCTCAGGCTGGTCGACCACCGGTCGCTCAGCGTTGTCAGCTGGCTCGCGCTGATGGCCGAATGCCCACGCACTCTGCTTGAGGACACCAAGGCCTTCCTGCGCAGCTTCGAAAGATTGTCGGTGAGCGAGGCCATCGCCGACGAGGCGCTGCGACAGGTGCTGCGGCACCCTGAACTGACACAGGACCGCGCCCTCGTGTGGGCCAGCGCAATCGTCAACCAGCTGCCACTCCTCACGTGTGATTTGCGCGGTTTGCCCGCTGGCAACCCCATGATCCTCGTGGCCTACAGCCGATGCCGCGGTCGTGCAGGACCCGCGCGGGAATCGGGCAGCCGATGAGCCTGATGCCTTCCTTGTTTGTCTCGCACGGAGCGCCAACATTAGCCATCGAGCCAGGGCTGGCAGGCGCCCAGCTGCGCGCGCTGGGCCTGGCTTTGGGCAAGCCCAAAGCCGTGGTGGTGGTTTCGCCGCACTGGATGACGCAGGGTATCGAAATCACGGCATCGGCCAGGCCCCGGACGGTCCATGACTTCGGGGGCTTCCCCCAGGTGCTCTACAGCCTGCAGTACCCTACCCCCGGGCGCCCTGAGCTGGCAACCCGCATCCAGCAGGAGCTGGCACTGCACCCGCCTCGCAGCGCACCTGGATCTGCAACGCGGCCTCGACCATGGCGCCTGGGTCCCCTTGATGCATCTCTTTCCCGATGCCCACGTGCCAGTGGTGCAGGTATCTCTGCCTTTCGATACCGACGAGACTAAGGCGTTCGGCCTGGGCCAGGCCCTGGCCCCGCTGGCGCGGGATGGGGTGCTGATCGTGGGCTCGGGCAGCCTCACGCACAACCTCCACGAATTCCGTACCGGCAAGGTGGCCGAAGCGGCCTATGCGCAAGAGTTCTCGGCGTGGGTCCGGCAGGCGGTGCTCGACGGTGACATGAAGCGCCTCGGGCACACCCTGGAACTGGCACCGCACGCAAACCGTGCGCACCCCACGACGGAGCACTTCCTGCCGCTTCTGGTGGCCGCTGCAGCGGCTTCCGAACCGACCCCGGTCACCGTCCTCAACGGCGGAATTCGGCACGGTGTGCTCGCGATGGAGTCGTATGTCTTCGGCCGGCGACTCGAACTCAACGTTGAGGCGCATGAAAATGCATGAGCGATGTCGTTGACCTTCGAGTCGATCTGTGCAGTCCCGCGAGGAGATAACTCCGGCACACCACAAGCTCACCCGCCTCAACGCTCGGGTCGATCTGGCACCGCGAGCATGCGAAGAGGCACGGCGATCCCTATATGGGGCGGCTGCGCATGGCTTGCCGACGCGCTCGCACAAAAGGCGTGGGTGAATTCAAACGGGGGTGAGGTTTGCTGGTCGCGGATACCAGGTGTCACGGATTCAGCGCTTCCATGAGCCTTCGCGTTGAACAGAAAAGATCTCCCGGAGTGGGTCACGGCGCAATTGCCGTCGATACCTGGTTCGCCGCATCCACCGGCCGCCGACCCACCACAGATCCACCGCAGATCCACACCACAGATCCACCGCATTCAACGCCTCGATCACGAGGAGGGTGCCGCCAGGCAGCGGCGGGCGCGCTCCACGATGGGCTTGTCCACCATGCGGCCGTCCACCAGAACGGCCCCCATGCCGACCGCCCGCGCTGCCTCATCCGCAGCCACGATGCGCGCTGCCCAGTCGCGCTCTTCAGCGCTGGGTGAAAAGCTCCGATTGATCACTTGCACCTGGCGCGGGTGGATGCACATCGAACCGGTGAAACCCATGGCCCGCGCCTCGAGCACCGACCGCTCGAACGCTGCCTGGTCCTCGACTTCCGCAAGGCTGGCTGCGAGACCCCAGCATTGCAGCTGCTTTGCGTGCGCGCTGGTCAACACCTGGTGAGCCGGCCAGGATAGCGCTGCCGGGCTTGCAGGCACGCCCAGGCTCGTGGCGTAATCCTCAGCACCGAAACCCAGCGCGCAGAGCGTAGGATGCGCGGCCAAATCAGGGGCCGCCAGCACACCGCGTGGACTCTCGAGGAGCGCTGCGATGCACGGTGCACCCTCTCCTCCCATCGCCTTCAACGCGCATGCCAGCGCATCGATTTGCCCCCAGGTTTCCACCTTGGGAAGCATCACCGCAGCCAGTTGTTGCAAGGGCATGCTGTCGAGATCCTGCTGCCAGAGGGCGGCGTCACCGTTCACCCGCAGCACGACCGTCGCGCCCTGGCCGCTCAGCGTCTTTACTGCGGCGCGGGCCATCGCCCTTGCCACAGCCTTGCGATCGGGTGCAACCGAGTCCTCAAGATCGATCACCAGCGCATCGGCCCCGCGCTCGGTTGCCTTGGCAAGCAGATGTTGCGAGGTGGCGGGCAGAAAGAGAAGCGAGCGGCAATGCTTCAAGCGCACCCCCCTTGGAGCCCGGCGGCAACTGGCCAACATGCGGTGGCAGCCTCCCCGCCGCCACCAGCCTCTGCCGGCACCGCATCATCCAGGCCTGTGGCGACCTCGTCGAAAGTGCAAAGGCTGGGAAGTCCCGCAGCAATCCACCAGCGCCGCGCATTGCAATCGATTCTCACACCAGCCACGCTCTCCACCCTGGATGATGCGGGAGCGGCCGGGTCGGGGCGACGACACACCGAGACAAGCCCGTCCGACTCGTCACGCAGGAGCGCCTCGATCGACACACCGTCGATCGGTCCCGAACGGGCAAAGCGGCGCGCACAGTTAAGTCGCGCCTCGGTGGACAGTGAGGCAAGCATTGGCGCTTGCTGAGCGCTGAGCTCGGGGCTGAGGAAGTGGTTGGTATGGACAACGACTCCATGCTCCGGGGCGAGCGCTGCCACCCCTGCGGGCGCGAGCTCGAAGGAGGCCACAACGCCCTGCGCATCGGCAGCCGGTATGTTGGAGGCTGCCGCGAATCCAGGACTTCGCGCGAGGGCCAGGAGACGCTCGCGAAGTGCATCCACCCCTACAAGCGACAATGCATGACGCAGCATCAGGTGCACCGGAACCCCGATGCGGGAGCCATCGCCAACCGAGCGAAGAATGTTGAGGCCCACAGCCAGGCCGTGGCGGTTGAGCCCGATCTTGGCGAGCATGCCCGCCTCGGTGAGCGTGGCAAAGGGCAGCCCCGCCTGATCCCGACCAAGGAGAACAACCAGCGCAGCACGTTGGCGGCCGATCCAGTCCCAGTTCTGCGCGAGCCAGGTGTGGCTGTCCGACGACACCGAGCAACTTACCGCGATCGCAGTGCATTCGCCCCAGTCCTGTACCCCCCAATCAGGAATGCCAGAGGCTGCGTTCTGCGCGATTGCGCCCGGCGCATCCTTGCTCACTGCATTCAGAAAGCTCGAGGGAAGGATCTCCGTCCGGCAGTTGAGTGCGAGCACATCACCGCTGCTGAGGCCGGCGCCGCTGGCAATTCCCTCGATCTCTTCGAGCAGTGCGCAATCCACCGTCGCGATCGCGTCCCGGTAGGCGAGCGCGCGCCGGACCGCCTCGCGCCAGTCGACGCCGCAATCGGCAAAGAGGCGCGCGTAGGTGTGCAGCGAGTGCACGATCCGCTCGCGCGCGCGATTGCCATACACCCTTCCCTGCTCCCCCGGCGTGCTGGCATGGCGAGCATCAATCACAGGAAACATCGCTTGCTCCCTTACTGGTGTGCGTGGCCGGCGCGGCGTGCACCCCACCCCAACCCCGCCTCATCGCCTCGTTATCTCATCGCCTCATTGCCGCCTCATCGCCGCATCGCATCGTTGCCTCACCGCCTCATCACCGCCTCATTGCGGTGATGTGTCTTGCCAGCATGGGCAATGCGAGGACGCAGCCGATCAGCGTGGGCACAAGTCCCGGTGCGATCATGAACAGTGCTCCAGCGCAGCAAAGCAATTGCTCGGTGCGTGTCATCTCCACAAGCCAGAACCTCGACAGCGACGCAGCCAGCAGCGTGATGCCAAGAATGCAGCCCACAAAGGTGATGGAAAAATCATACAAGGTGAAGCCCTTGGCCACGATCAGCAGACTGGGCGAGAACACAAACACGAAGGGCACCAGAACCTTGGCCATCCCAAGTCGAAAGGCGGTGTTTCCAGTCTTGAAAGGGTCACTTCCCGCCATCCCGGCGGCTGCGTAAGCCGCCAGGGCCACCGGCGGCGTGATGTCGGCCAGGACCCCGTAGTAGAAGACAAAGAAGTGCGCCACCAGCGGCTCCACACCGAGCAGCGTGAGGGTGGGCGCGGCTACCGTCACCATGATGATGTAGTTGGCTGTGGTGGGGATTCCGCAGCCGAGCAAGATACACACCACGCCCGTCATGATCAGCGCCATGAGCAGCGTGAGTGTTTTCGGATCGGCGAGTGTGGGCGGAATGAGCATGCCCACCCCACCCGCCACCGCCTGTGCTGCGCCCGTGATGATGGTGCTCAGCTTGAACCCCACGCCGGTGAGCGTGACCACACCGATCACGATGCCCACGGTGGCGGCAGCGGCCCCCACCGCGAGTGCGTATTTTGCGCCGGTCCCAAGGCTCTCCACCAGCACCTGGAGCCCGATGCGCCCTTCCACCTTGAGCGCCTTGAGCAGGACGGGCGTGGCCGCCGCACCCGCAGCGAAAACGGCAAGCCTGAGCTCCTGGCTCGGCAAGCCGCCAAACACAACCACAAGCAGCAGCACGTGCAGGCCCGCAAGAAGCCCCCAGTGCCGCGCCGTGTTGCCACTCGCCCGGGTCGTGAGCCCAACGATGGCGCAGGACGTAATGCCAGTGAAGGCGGCAAGATAAGGTGTACGACCCGACACCAGAATGAAGATCAGCAGCACCAGCGGAAGCAGCGTTGGCCAGCGCTGTGCCAGTGACTCGCGCAGCTTTGGCATCTCCTCTTCGTTGAGGCCACGCAGCCCAAAGCGCTTGGCTTCAAAATGCACCTGCATGAACACGCCAAAAAAGTGCATGAACGCCGGAATCGCAGCGGCCACGATGATGGTCTGGTAAGGAACCGACAGAAACTCGATCATCAGGAAAGCCGCTGCCCCCAGCACTGGGGGCGTGATCTGGCCGCCAGTGGAGGCAGCCGCCTCCACCCCTCCCGCGAACTCGCGGCGGTAGCCCACGCGGATCATGGCCGGAATCGTGAGCGACCCCACGGTGACTGCATTGGCCACCGAGGATCCCGAAAGCATGCCGAACATCGCCGAGCCGAAGACGCTGACTTTGGCCGGCCCGCCGGCGTAGCGCCCTGCGACCGCCGAGGCCACGTCCAGAAAGAGCTGGCCAAGCCCGATACGCGTGGCGAGTACGCCGAAAAGCACGAAGTGAAAGACGTAGGTGGCCACCACGCCCACCGCCACACCGTAGATGCCCTGACTGGTGAGGTATTGGTGGCTGATGAGTTGGCTCCAACCCGAGCCTGCGTGCTTGAGCAGACCCGGAAAGTGGGGGCCCGCCAGCGCATAGCCGATGAAGACGATGGCAATCACAGGCAAGGGCCAACCCATGCTGCGCCGCGTGGCCTCCAGCAGTGCCAGCATCAGCACTGAACCCATGGCCACGTCCAGGGGCAGCGGGTTACCCACCCTGAACATCAGATCATGGAACACCCATGGGATGTAGAGCACCGAGGCGGCGGCTGCGAGCGCCAAGACCCAGTCGAACCAGGGAACGCCACCCGGGTTCCACCAGCGCAGGGCTGGGGTGCGGTCAAGCAACAACGACCGGTGGGGAAATACAAGGAAAATCAGGCCCAGCACGAAGGCGAGGTGAACCCCGCGGTGGGTAATCTCCTGAAGCAGCCCGAATCCAGCGGTGTAGTAATGGAAGAGCGAAAGCGCAATGAGCAACCCTGCCACCAGCGTGGTGGCAGACACGGCCAGCGGGCGAAACCGCATCTCGGGGTCGAAGCGCTGCTCCAACTCCTCGAGTTGCTTGCTATCGGGCAGGACCGATGGGGGCAGGACGGACGGGGCCATGGCGGGCTGTGGAGCAAGTGGGGATCCGCTCGACCGCCGGTGGCCAGAAGGCGGGAACAGACCCTGCCCGGACGAGCCCCGCTTGCAGCGGCCCTTACTTGAGCACGCCTACCTCACGGTAGAAGCGCGCTGCGCCGGGGTGAAAGGGGATACCGGCTCCTTGCACCGCATTTTCCTTGGTGATGAACTTGCCCTTGGCGTGACCCGCGCCCATGGCCTTCTGTCCTTCGGCAGAGTAGAGGGACTTCACGATCTCGTAAACGAGATTGCCGTCCACCTTTTCGCTGGTCACCCACTGAGCACCCACGGCCAGCGTCCTGGTGGCGCCCACGCCCTTGTAAGTATCGGCCGGGATCGTATCACCCGCGAAAAAACTGGAAGCCTTGCGGATGGCCTCCACCTGTGGTCCGTCGATGGCCACCAACTCGATTCCAGTCCCGGAGGATGCCAGTTCGGAAATCGCGCCTGCGGGCCAACCTCCTGTGAAAAAGAAAGCATCGAGCGAGCCGTCCTTGAGTTTGTCACCAGCCTGGTTGGGTTTGATGTACTCGGGCTTGAGGTCTGAATCCTTCAAACCATAGGCGGCCAGGATGCTGCGCGCGTTGATCAGGGTACCCGAGCCGGGTTCGTCCAATGCCACGCGCTTGCCCTTGAGATCGGCCACGGTTCTGATGCCTGTGCCCTTACGCGCAACGATATGGACGCTCTCGGGGTAGAGGTTGGCAATCAGACGCAGCCCCGCTACCGCTGGCCTGCCCTCCCACACACCTGTGCCGGTGAAGGCCCAGGTTGCCACATCGGCCTGTGAGAAGCCCGACTCCAACTGGCCGGCGGCCACAGCGTTGACATTGGCCACCGATCCGGCGCTCGACTGCGCCGTGGAAGCGATCTTGCCCGGCTGGCTCACCGCATTCGCGATCATGCCCCCCACTGGAAAGTAGGTGCCGGCAGTACCGCCCGTGCCAATACGGAAGAACTGCTGAGCATGCGTAGCAGTGGTTGCAAAACCGAGCACCGCTGCAGCGATCGCCATCCGAAGAAAAGAGGTGAAGTTCACGGCCATTGGCTCCTGAATCAACGAAAAACCCGAGTTTGCACCAGTCCGAGAAGTTGCGCTACCCATGGCGCGACGAGGCCGGACGCAAGCCCGCGCAACGTTCGAGGTGCCATGGCGCCTGGCGCATCCATGGGCCATCGGCGAGGCGCAACCGCCACCTCGCAGTCCAGGCTCAGGTCGCTCCCTGCACACCGCGCAGCGATGCAAAGCTCTGATAGAGCATGGTCGCGCCCAGCACCCACATCGTGGTGCCGATGATGCGATCCAGCAACCGCCAGGCGCGAGGCTTTGCAAACCACGGGGCCATGAGCCGGGCTCCAAAGCCGAGTGCGGCGAACCAGATCACACTCGCGGTGGCTGCGCCGGCCACGAACCAGGCCTGAAGCTGTGCCGGCTGCTGGGATCCCACGCTTCCCACCAGCATGACGGTATCAAGATACACGTGCGGATTGAGGAAAGTGAATCCGGCGGCCTGAAGCAGGATCGCACCGCGCCGCAACGGCTTGCCGGTGGAGACTTCCTGGGCGCTGGGGGAGACTCCCCGCTCAACGCCGCACACCACATCCTCCTCGCCGGACGGGACTGCCTGCATACTACCTGGAGACTGCGCGCGCCGCAGCGCCGTCCAGCCGTATGCGAAGAGGAAAAGGGCTCCAGCCAACCCGAGCATCCACCCAAGCCACGGGATGGTTCCGATGGCCTTTGCCATCCCGTAGACGCCCGCTGTCACGAGTGCGGCGTCGGCGGTGCTGCACAGGATCACCACGGCGAGCACATGCTCGCCCCGGATGCCCTGGCGGAGCACAAAGGCGTTCTGCGCCCCGATCGCCACGATCAGGCCAAAGCCGAGCGCAAGGCCTTGCAGGTAGGCAACCCCGATCAAGATGCGCTGGAATCCCTCGACGAGAATTGAGTGTGGGTTGACGCCACCCTATGATGGCGCAAACGGGGAGTCTCCATGGCAAAGGCAGTCGGGTTCCATCCCTCGCTGGCGATTGTGCAGAACGCGGCGGTGCCGAGGGTGAAGGTGGCCGTGAGCGACATCGACGGGATCTTGCGCGGCAAGTATCTGCATCGCGACAAGTTCCTCAGCGCCGCCGAGCCGCATCCGCAGGGTGGATTCGGGTTTTGCGACGTCGTCTTCGGCTGGGACGCGCATGACCAGTGCTACGACAACACAAAGCTCACGGGCTGGCAGCATGGCTTTCCAGACGCACTTGTACGGCTCGACCTCGACACCGCCCGCACTGTCCCCTGGGACTGCAAGGTGCCCTTCTTTCTGGGCGAGTTTGTCAACGCCGATGGAAGCCCCTACCCGGTCTGTCCGCGTCAGACGCTCAGGCGGGTGCTGCAGCGTGCCGAGAAACTGGGCGTCGTGCCAATGGCCGGTATGGAGTTCGAGTGGTTCAATTTCGCGGAAACTCCTCAGAGCTGGGCTGCACGAAAGGGCCTCAACCCCGAGCCGATCACGCCGGGGATGTTCGGCTACTCGCTCTTGCGCATGGCTGACCAGCGGGAGTTCTTCCACTCCCTGATGGACGAGTTGCTCGCATTTGGCATACCGATCGAGGGCTTGCATACCGAGACCGGGCCCGGGGTTTACGAGGCCGCAATCGCCTTCAGCAGCGCGCTCGAACAGGCCGACCGGGCGATCCTCTTCAAGAGCGCCGTACGCGAGATCGCCAAGCGCTTCAGGGTGATGCCGAGTTTCATGGCCAAGTGGAGTCAACAGTATCCGGGTTGCAGCGGTCACATCCACCAGAGCCTGTCGGACGGCAAGCGCAACCTGTTCTTCGATCGGCGCAGCCCTCGCGCAATGAGCCCGATTTTCGAGAGCTACCTCGCGGGCCAACTCGGACACCTCATGGAATTTGCGCCGATGTTCTGGCCCACAGTAAACAGCTACAAGCGCCTTGTGGACGGGTTCTGGGCCCCGGTCAAGCCCACCTGGGGCCTCGACAACCGCACCGCGAGCTTTCGCGTGATCGCCGCCAACCCGAAGAGCACACGGCTCGAGACGCGTTGCCCGGGATCGGACGTCAACCCCTATCTGGCGATGGCTGCGGTAATTGCTGCCGGGCTTCACGGCGTGGAACAAGGCCTCAAGCTGACAACCCTCCCGATCACCGGTACCAATGCGGGCGCAGAGAACGTGCCGCGTGCACCGCGCTCGCTGATCGAGACCACGCACGTCTTTCGCAACTCCGCCCTTGCGCGCGGCTGGTTCGGCGATACCTTCGTTGAACACTTTGCCGCCACCCGCGAATGGGAGTGGCGCCAGTGGCAGGATGCGGTAACCGACTGGGAGCGCCAGCGCTATCTCGAGATCATCTGAGACCAGCGGTACTGGCGGTCCAGCCACTTCCCCCCGGTCAACACCTCCCCAGCTCCCCCGATCGACACCTTGCCGGTTCACCCGATCAACACCTCCCCAGCTCCCCCCGATCGACACCTCGCCAGCCCCACTCCATGGACATTCCCACCCTCCACCATTTTTCCTTTCCAACCGCGATCCGCTTCGGCGCCGGTGCCCGCTGGCAAGTGGCCGGGCACCTCGCACAGCAGGGCCTGAAGCGGCCGCTCGTCGTGACCGATCGCGGGCTTTCAGCCTTGCCGATGCTCGCCGAATTCACGGCGCACCTCCAAACCCTCGATGTTGCGGTCTTCGACGGCGTTTTCGGCAACCCAAGCTGCGCCCAGGTAATGGACGGTGCGGCTGCCTTCAAGGCGCACGGTGCCGACTGTGTGATCGGCTTTGGCGGCGGTGCCGCGCTCGATGTGGCCAAGGTGGTTGGGGTGGCCGCCACGCACGAGGGCGACATCCTCGAGTATGTCTGGGACCATCCCGGGGTGCGCCCGATCGCAGGTGCCCTGCCCTACTTCGTTGCACTACCCACCACTGCGGGAACTGGCTCGGAGGTAGGCCGCTCCAGCGTGCTCAGCGAAAACCACAGCCGCCTCAAGCGGGTGGTGTTCAGCCCCAGAATCCTGGCTCGCATGGTGTTTGCCGACCCCGAACTCACCGAGAGTCTGCCGCCTGCAATCACCGCAGCCACCGGGATCGACGCGCTCACCCACAACATCGAGAGCTACCTGTCTCGGGCCTACCACCCGCTGTGCGATGGAATTGCGCTCGAGGGTGCCCGCATCGCCGCGGGAGCGCTTGAAATCGCGGTGAAAGACGGCGGCAATGCCAGGGCGCGAAGCGACATGATGATGGCGTCGATGATGGGCGCGATTGCATTCCAGAAAGACCTTGGTGCAGTACATGCCTGCGCCCACGCGCTTGGCGCGGTGTGCAACCTGCACCATGGCCTTGCCAACGCCCTGATGATCGACACGGTGCTGGCATGGAACTTCGAGGCGGTGCCAGGCAGGTTCCACGAACTGGCGCGGGTGTGCCAGGTGGAGGGGGGCGGTGCAGCGTTTGCACCGTGGCTCAAGGCACTGAAGCAACGCATCGGCATCCCCGGAACGCTTGCTGCACACGGCGTGACAGCCGATCGCATTGCGCAGCTCGCGGAGGTTGCGCAGGCAGACATCTGTCACCTGACCAACCCGCGGCCCTGCTCGGCAACCGACTTCGAGCAACTCTTCCGATCGGCGCTTTGACGCAAACACGGGGGAACGATGAACACGCTTTCGGTTATGAACCCGGCAAACGGCGAAATCCTGCGCGTGCTGCCCGCCACCACGCCCGACCGGGTGGCCTTCCGAGCACAGGCTGCGCGTGCTGCACAACCCGGCTGGGCTGCGCTTGCGCTCACCCAGCGCATGGGGTGCATTGCACGCTTTCGCGAAGGAGTGGTGCGCGATCAGGAGTTGCTCGCACGCGTGATGACGCAGGAAACCGGCAAGCCAATCCGGATGTCACGTAACGAACTCGGCAGCCTGCTCGGCCGGATCGACTTCTTTCTCGCGCAAGTGGAGGCCACGACGGCCACCGAAACCGTGTTCGACGCGGACGGCATGATCGAGCAGATCAGTCACCCGCCTCTCGGTGTGGTGGTCAACATCTCGGCATGGAACTACCCATGGTTCGTGGGCTGCAATGTGGTCGTGCCAGCGCTGCTGACCGGCAACGCGGTGCTCTACAAACCCAGCGAGTACTCCACGCTGACGGGCCTGGAGCTTACGCGGCTGTTGCACGAGGCAGGCGTGCCGCAGGACGTGATGGCGTGTGTCGTTGGGGGAAGCGGGACCGGTGCGGCGCTTCTTGCGCAGCCTGTCGATGGCGTCTTCTTCACCGGCTCGCATGCCACCGGCAAGCACATCGCGCAACAACTGGCGGGGCGGATGCTCCGGCTGCAACTCGAACTCGGCGGCAAGGACCCGAGCTACGTGTGTGACGACGCAGACCTGCAGGCGGCTGTTGCATCACTTTCCGACGGCGCGATGTACAACACTGGTCAGAGTTGCTGTGCGGTGGAGAGGATCTATGTGCACGCACGGATTCACGATGCCTTCGTTGACCGTTTCGTTGAGTGCGTTGGGAGTTTCAGGCGCGGCGATCCCCTGGCCGAAGACACCTACATCGGCGCGATCACCCGCCCACAGCAACTCGCCACGCTCGAGGCGCAGGTGGCTGACGCAAGAACCAAGGGGGCAAAACTCCTGCTCGGTGGCGGGCGCGGTGCCGGCCCTGGCAACTGGTTCGAGCCCACCGTGCTCAGCGAGGTGAACCACACCATGGAATTGATGCGCGAGGAAAGCTTTGGGCCGGTCATCGGCATCCAGAGGGTGGCGAGCGACGACGAGGCGGTGCGCCTGATGAACGACACACGCTACGGGCTGACAGCCGGTGTGTACACCTGCGATGCGGAGCGTGCGCGGCGGATTCTCGCGCAGGTCAAGGCTGGCAGCGTTTACTGGAATTGCTGCGATCGGGTGAGTCCGCGATTGCCCTGGGGTGGCGTGGACGACTCGGGGGTTGGTCTCACGCTGTCGACCTACGGCATTGCAACCTTCACGCGTCCGAGGGCCTGGCACCTCCGTGCGCCAGAGCCCATCACCCGGAGTTGAGTGCCCGATCGAACCTCCCGTGGGGTACTCAGCCACGCACGAGCGCCCTCTGGGCGACGACCGAGACAAGGGTGAAGGCCATCATCAGAAGCGCGACTGCCGTTGCATCGTTGTGGTGCACCCAGCCCACGCTGTAGGCACCGACGGCTCCAAGGACCTGCTGCATCAGTCCGATCACCCCGGCGGCGGTCCCCGCGATTGCGGGAACCGCGCCAAGCGCTCCGGAGAGTGCAGGCGGCACCAGAAGGCCATGGCCCAGTCCGAGAAGGATGAGCGGCAAGGCAAAGGCCAGTGGCGCGTGCCAACCTGCCCACGCGAGGGTGAGCATCAGCACCGGGCACGATAGCGTGAGCACCTGCCCCGCTGCCATCGCGCTGCGTGCGCTCAGCCGACCCACCAGACGGCTGCTCAGAAAGTTGCCAGTGATGAACGAGAGCGGCCCGAACATGATGTAGAACCCCACGCCTTCAGGGCCCACGCCGTAGGCGCCGAGCACGAGTGGGGCCCCGCTCAACATCACGTAGAAGCACGCCGTGGTGCAGGCGAGAATGACCAGGCCGGCAACGAAGCGACGGTTGCCGAGCAGTTCGCGGAACGCGATGACGGGTGACGTCGAGGTCGCTGCGGGCAGGGGCGCTCTGGCGACGGCAGCAGCGCGCGGTACCCCACGGTAGGCGGCAACAAGGAGAGCAAGGCAGAGCACCGTCATGAGCACAAAGTTGCTTTGCCAGCCCAGGTGCACATGCAGGTAGCCGCCAACGATGGATGCGGTTGGCGGGCAAACACCCATCGTCATGCCCACATACGCCATCATCCGGGTGCGATCGTGGCCCCTGAAGTGGTCGTGGATCATGGATCGACCCACCACGATTCCGGCTGCGCCTCCAGCGCCCTGCAGCAAGCGCGCCACGCTGAGCGCTGCGAGACTCGAAGCGAGACACGCCAGCAGTGAGGCCCCTAGCGCCAGAAGGAGACCGGCAAGCAGGATGGGGCGTCGCCCGTAGCGATCCGAGAGCGGCCCGTACACGATTTGCAAAACGCCGTAGGCCGCCACATAGGCGCTGAAGGTGAGTTGCACCGCTGCAGGCTCGGCGGCAAAGAGGCTACCCCAGTCCTGCATCGAGGGCAGGCAAAGGGTCATCATCACCATGCCGAGGGCGATCTGCGCCAGGAGGTTGGCGATCAGCCGGGCCTGCGGCTGCGCCGGCTCAGCGCGGGTGGCGGAAGGGGGCTGCTTCACTACGCCAGGTGGATCCTCTGCGGGTTTTGATGCGGTACGCCGCGCACGGCAAAGCTCTGGAGCGCAATTCTGATGGATCGAGGTCCACTGCGCGCCTCGGACGTGCTACACAGTGGGCGTATCCTCCTCGAAGGGGCGGCGTCTGCATCGCAACGCGACCCGCGCATCCGCAGCGCTTGTCCATTTATTGCCGTTGGGTGCCGTTGGGTGCCGCTGGGTGCCGCTAGGTGCCGCTAGGTTCCGTTGGGTGCCGTTGGGTGCCGTGAGGACTCTGCGGCCCAGGGCCGCGCAACCTGACCGAAGGAGCCCGCGTGACCCTGTTAATCGACCATGTTGTCATCCCTGTGGCCGACCTCGACCGTGCGCTCGCCGACGATGCTGCCCTCGGCTTCAACGTTCAGCCCGGTGGCGTGCACACCCACGGCGCCACGATCCGGCTCGGCGCAGGCTGAGGCTCACAACCAACCTGGAGGCGCACTACCATGATTCCCCACGTCAACCTCGATCTTCCCTGGGACCTCTCGGCGCGTGAACGCCGCGCCGCCGACCTCGGCGCCGCAATGGCGCGCGAGTTTGCACCCGCCACGGCCGCCAACGACCGCAGCGGGCGCTTCCCGCTCGAACACTACGCACGCCTTCACGAATGCGGTTACCTGCGCCTCGCGCTGCCGCGTGACTATGGCGGTGATGGTGCCGGACTCCTGGAGATGGTGCTGGCGCAGGAGCAGCTGGCTCAGGGCGATGCGGCTTCCGCAGTGGGGGTAGGCATGCTGCTCAACGTGCTGGGGCGGCTGGCCGAGGAACCCCTATGGCCCGAGCCGGTGTTCGCCGAAGTCTGCCGTGCGATTGCACGCGACGGCGGCCTCGTTAATGCGGTGGTCACCGAACCGGCTCTCGGCAGCATCTCGCGCGGCGGGGTGCCAGCCACAATGGCGCGGCCGGTTGCGGGTGGCTGGCTCGTGAGTGGCCACAAGATTTTCGTAACTGCGGCGCCAGCGCTGCGCTTCCTGCTCGTGGCGGTGCAGTTGCCCCCGAGTGCGACTGCACCGCATGGCGAGGTTGCGCGTGCCATCGTGGAGGCTCCGGCGCGCGGGCTGCGCATCGAGCCGGCCTGGGCCGATGCGCTGGCGCAGCGCAGCGGCGGCAGCGACGAGGCCTTCTTCGACGAGGTCTTTGTGCCGGCGGAGCGTCTCGTTGAGCGTCAGCCGATCGGCGGGCCTTCGGTGTCGGGGGGCGCGCCGGCGACTGCACCCTCGGCCGCACCCCCGGAAGCACCCTCGGCAGCACCCTCGGCCAACGCCTGGTGGCTCACGCTTGTGGCCGTGTATCTCGGTGTGGCGCAAGCGTCGGTGTCTGCAGCCGCCGACTACGCCAACCACCGCGCGCCTGCGGTTTTGGGGCGGCCGATCGCGGAGCAGCCGCATGTGCAGCAGTGGCTCGGCCAAATGCAGGCTCAGGTGCTGGCCGCACGGGCACTTCTGCACGACGTGGCAAGGCGCTGGGAGCGCCGCCCCGCCGAGCGTCCCGCGATGGGACCGGCCATCGCCGCTGCGAAGCAGTTCGTTACCAACTCCGCCTGCAGCGTCACCGAACTTGGGCTGAGGGTGGCCGGTGGCTTCTCGCTCACGCGCACGCTCCCGCTCGAGCGGCATTTCCGCGATGCGCGCGGCGGCCTGTTTCAGCCTCCGCAGGACGACCTGGCACTCGGCATGCTCGGCCGCCACGCGCTGGCTTCCCGAGCGCAGCGCTGAGCGGACGCTCATGCGCTCAACGGCGCTTGCCGGATGCCCAGCCTTTGGCCAAACACACCTCGAGGCCTCCGGCGTCATCCAGAGCTGCCGGATAGGCCTCAGCCATCGGTGCTCACGATCGCGCGCTCGGTGGCAATGTTGCGGAATGTGATGGTGGTCGATCCGAAGAGCTTGGGGAGCGCGGCAGCATCCTGCCCTGGCGGCTCGAACCCAAGACTGCGCAGCCTGTCGATGATCGCCGGCTCCTTCAATGCCGACGCTGCTGCGGTATGGATACGCATCTGAATTGCATCTGGCGTGCCCTTCGGCACAAAAAGCCCCATCCACGTCGTTTGAACGAGACCCGGTGCAATCCTCTGTGCTGCGGTCGGCACGTCCGGAAACGTCGGGGCAAGGTCGGCACTGGTGACGGCAAGGGCAATGAGCTGACCCGCGCGCGCCTGCTGCGCTCCGGCCGAGAAAGTCACCACGCCAGCATCGATCACCCCGCCGAAAAGATCCTGCAAAAGCGGTCTGCCTCCCCTGTAGGGCACATGATTCACCCGCGAATCGCCAGCGGCGCGCAGCAGCAATTCGCCGGTGAGGTGCTGCGAGCGTGCCGGTGCGCCCTGCTCCGCCGCCGATGTTCTCAATGATCAGGTTCTGACCGAGGAATTCGCCCAGTTTCAGCTGGATCAGCCTTCCGATCACATCGACACCACCCCGGGGTGGCCACAGCACGACCAGCCTGATGGGCCTTGCAGGGTAGCTTGCCTGCGCGCGACAGACCGGGGAGGCTACCAGCGGCAATGCGGCAAGGACTGATGCAAAACGTCTTCGGGAAATGTTCGTGTACATCGGCGGCACTCCTGTCCATGCGGGCGTTCATTCCTGCGCACCACCATCGAGGGCGACAGGCCGCGTTGAACCGCAACTGCCTTATCCGCCCTCCGCACTTGCTCAGCGGAAATATCGCAGTAGCCGGAAGACCCCCTGGAGGTAGGATCCTGGGGAGGTCTGTGTTGAGCAACCCAACCACAGGGCAGGCTCGTCCACGGGTTGCAACGCCCGCTACACCATCCTCAATGCCCGCCACCTCCCGCCACCCCCCGCTCACTCTTCAGAAGGAACTTTCCACCATGACGCTTCGCATCAATGAAATTGCACCCGATTTTCATGCGGATACCACCCAAGGTCCGATCAACTTCCACGCGTGGATTGGTGAGCACTACGCGGTGCTCTTCTCGCATCCCAAGGACTTCACACCGGTATGCACCACCGAGCTCGGCTATCTCGCGCGCATCGAGGAGCAGTTCATCCGAAGGGGCGTGAAGATCATCGGCTTGTCGGTCGACCCGGTGAAGAGTCACCTCGGCTGGCTCGACGACATCGAAGCCACCCAGGGCGCGGCGGTGCGTTACCCGATCATCGCCGACGAGGACCTGCATATCGCAAAGCTTTATGGCATGTTGCCCGCCGAGGAGCAGGAGGGAACAGCGCGAACGGCAGCACAAAACGCAACCGTGCGCTCGGTGTATGTGATCGGGCCCGACAAGCGGGTCAAGCTCCTCATCACTTATCCGATGACAACCGGACGCAACTTCGACGAGATCCTGCGCGCGATCGATTCGATCCAACTCACCGCAAAGTACAAGGTTGCCACACCCGCCAACTGGAATTCCGGCAACGATGTGATCATCGCCGGGTCGGTGTCGGATGACGATGCGCGCAGACTCTTCCCAGAGGGCTGGGATGCACCCCGACCTTACCTGCGCATCGTGAAGCAACCCGGGGATCAGGATGCCGCGCCAAGTGCCTGAGCGAGAAGTTCCGCCTGCGGGTGCTTGAGGGGCTGCAACGCTCCGTCGCCGGCTCGCTCGATCAACTGGAGCACAAGCCCCACCCGCGGAAGGACCGGGCCGAAGAACAGGACACTGCGCCCTTTCACGAGCAGCAACGTTGGAAAATCCTGGATATCGAGATCGCCCACGGCATCCGTCTCGTCCTCGATATCCACCCACCGCAGCAGGGCAACGCGTGGGGTGCCGTGGCCCAGCGCCTCAAACTCCGCACGGAAGCTCTCGCAGGTGCGGCACCACGCAGCGCAGAGGCAAACCATCGTGAGCGCGCCCCCCGGTCCTTCCGGCCCCGTGGCGGATCGCACCTGCAGGCTACTTCCGGGTGTAGATCTGATCAAAGATTGCACCGTCGGCAAAATGATCGCGATCGGCCTTTCCCCAACCCCCAAAGGCCTGCTCGATTGAGAACAGGTTGAGTTTTGGAAAGGTCTTGGCGTATTTGACCTGTGCAGCGGTGGAACTCGGCCTGTAGAAGTGCCGACCCACGAGATCCTGACCCTCCTCGGTGTAGAGGAACTCCAGATAGGCCTGCGCCACTGCCCGGGTGCCGCGCCGGTCAACCACCTTGTCCACCACGGTTACCGGTGGCTCGGCAAGCACGCTCAACGAGGGATAAACGATGTCGACCTTGCTGCCAAACTCCTTCTCCAGCAGATGGGCTTCGTTTTCCCAGGAGATGAACACATCACCGATATCCCGCTGCGCAAAGGTGGTGGAGGATCCTCGCGCACCGGTGTCGAGAACCGCCACGTTGCGGTAGAGCGTTGTCACGAACTCGCGGGCCTTTGCATCGTTCCCGTACTTGCGGCGCGCATACTCCCAGGCGGCGAGGTAGTTCCAGCGTGCGCCCCCCGAGGTCTTGGGGTTGGGTGTGATCACTGAAATGCCGGGGCGTACCAGATCGTCCCAGTCGCGTATCCCCTTCGGATTACCCTGGCGCACCACAAGGATGATCACCAAGGTGTAGGGCGACGAATTGAGCGGCAGCCGCTTCTGCCAGTCGGCTGGAATGTATTGACCGTTCCGGTGGAGTGCATCGATGTCGCCCGCCAGCGCGAGCGTCACCACGTCGGCCTCGAGTCCATCGATCACCGCACGCGCCTGTCGCCCCGATCCACCGTGCGACTGCTTGATCTGCACCTCCTGGCCCGTGCGCGCCTTCCACTGCCTGGCGAAGGCCGCATTGATGTCCTTGTAGAGTTCACGCGTTGGGTCGTACGACACGTTGAGCAGTTGCACCGACTGTGCCCATGCCGACGTTGCCAGCATGAGCGCGGCGACCGCCCCCCAGAACCAGCCTGGCCAACGGCAAGAACGGTTGTTGCTTCGCATGAATCACCTCCAGGTTGGAAAGGCCTGGAGTATGTGACCGGGCTCGCGGCGGGAGAAGCGCATCTTTCAAGGAAGCTTTTGCGATTTTCGCGAAGCGGCGGCGTCGACACCTCCTCAGGGCTTGCCGTCGGTGAACGCTTATGCAGCGCCGGCATATCCATTGCGCAATTTGTCGGTTGCCACCCCCCACCGGGCAGCGCAGACTTCGGCGTTTTCGCTTCCACGGGGTATGCAGGTGATACGGACACTGCGCGTTGACTCTTCCCTTCCACGGACCGCTTTCCAGGCAATCCTTGTTCCGGTGTTGCTCAGCCTGGCGCTCGCCCTCCCCTGCACCACAGTGCTTGCGCAAACGCTGCTCAATGCGTCCTACGACGTGTCGCGCGAGTTCTACAAGGACTTCAACGCCGCTTTCGCCGCGCAGTTCAAGCAACGCACGGGTAAGGAGGTGGTGATCCAGCAGTCGCACGGGGGGTCGAGCGCCCAGGCGCGCGCCGTCAACGACGGGCTCGAGGCGGATGTCGTTACGATGAATACCACCACCGACGTGGACTTCCTTGCCGACCAGGGCGTCGTTGCCAAGGACTGGCGCAAGCGGTTTCCGCATCAGGCAGCGCCCACCACTTCCACCATGCTCTTTCTCACGCGGCAGGGTAATCCGAAGCAGATCCGCGATTGGGACGATCTCACCCGCAGCGGATTGCAGGTGATCGTGGTCAATCCCAAGACCGGAGGCAACGGCCGGATGGCCTATCTGGCGGCCTGGGGCTCGGTGAAGCACCGCGGCGGCAGCGATGCCGATGCGCTGGATTTCGTGCGCAAGATCTACCGCAATGTGCCGGTCCTCGCGAAGGGGGGGCCGCGACGCCACCGCCATCTTCCTGCAGCGCGGGATTGGTGACGTGCTCATCACGTTCGAGTCGGAGGTGATCTCGGTGGATCGGGAGTTCGGCGCCGGCAAGGTGGACGCAGTCCACCCCTCGGCAAGCCTCCTCACCGAGAATCCGGTCGCCATCGTTGAGCGCAGCGTCGTGCGCAAGGGAAGCGCCGAGCTCGCCAGATCCTACCTCGACTACCTCTACTCGGAGGAGGCGCAGGAGATCGCCGCACGCCATGCGATCCGTCCACGGTCGGCAAGTGTGCTGGCCCGGCACCGGGGCGTGTTCAAGCCCATCACACTCTTTACGGTCGAGGAGATTTTCGGCTCGCTGGCGGAGGCGCAGAAAATCCACTTCCGCGATGGCGGTGTGTTTGACCAGATCTACACCGTCCGCTGAAAGCAGCCCAGTCGCACGTCCCGTTTGGGCTGAGGCTGGGTTGAGAAAGCCCATCCACTAGCCCACGCCCTGCCTATGAGCCTCGCCACGACACTCCCGGCCCCCTTGCTGCGGGCCGGGAAAACGCCCCCCGCGCTCCCCGGACTGCATCTCACGCTCGGGATCACGCTGCTCTATCTCTCCCTCGTCGTGCTCATCCCGCTGTGCGCGCTGGTCCTCAAGACCTTCACCCTGTCCTGGTCCGATTTCCTGGCAGCGGTCACATCGCCCCGGGTGCTCGCGTCGCTTCGGCTCAGTTTCGGTGCCGCACTGATCGCAGCCACGGTCAATGCCTTCACTGGGCTGCTGCTTGCCTGGGTCATGGTGCGCTATCCCTTTCCGGGCAAACGCGTGGTCGACGCCATGATCGATCTTCCCTTTGCCCTCCCCACTGCCGTTGCCGGGATCTCGCTCACTGCGGTCCTCGCAGGCAATGGCTGGATAGGCCAATTCCTCGAGCCGCACGGGATCAAGGTGGCCTACACGCCCCTCGGAGTTGTGGTGGCCCTGATCTTCATTGGTCTTCCTTTCGTGGTCCGGGCGGTACAGCCGGTGCTCGAGCAGCTCAACCCTGAAATCGAGGAAGCGGCAACCTGCCTTGGCGCGGGTCCCTTTGCCTGTTTTGCGCGGGTCGTTCTCCCACTCCTGCTGCCCGCCCTGATCACCGGATACGCGATGGCGCTTGCCCGCGGAATCGGCGAGTACGGGTCGATCATCTTCATCGCCGGGAACATGCCGCTGGTTTCCGAAATCGCTCCTCTGGTGATCGTAGGAAAGCTCGAGCAATACGACTACGCGGGTGCCACTGCGGTTGCTTCGGTGATGCTCATCGCCTCCTTTGCGCTGCTGCTTCTCATCAATGCCTTGCAGGCGTGGCAGCGACGCAGTTCCGGAGACCTCCAGTGAGCAGCGTTTCCCGACAGCACCGCCCTGCACCCCCGCTCGGGCTCAGCCGGCTCGTGCTCACGGGAGCAGCCCTTGTGCTGGTAGCTCTGCTTCTGCTGCTGCCGCTCGCGGCGGTTTTCGTGGAAGCCCTGCGCAAGGGCTGGGAAGCCTACCTTGCTGCACTGCGCGAACCTGACGCCTGGTCGGCGATCAAGCTCACCTTGCTCGCTGCGGCCATCGCGGTCCCTGCCAATCTGATCTTCGGGGTCTGCGCCGCCTGGGCGGTCACGAAGCACCGCTTCTGGGGGCGCTCGATGCTGGTGTCCTTGATCGACCTGCCCTTTTCGGTCTCTCCCGTGGTTGCAGGATTGGTCTACGTGCTGGTCTTCGGCGCACACGGCTGGCTCGGAGGATGGCTGCAGCAGCATGAGCTCAAGGTGATCTTTGCGGTACCGGGAATCGTGCTTGCCACCATTTTTGTAACCTTCCCGCTTGTGGCGCGCGAACTGATACCCCTGATGCAGGCTCAGGGACCCGAAGAGGAGCAGGCCGCGGCAATCCTCGGCGCTTCGGGCTGGCAGACGTTCTGGCGCGTCACGCTGCCAAACATCCGCTGGGGGGTGTTCTACGGCGTGATCCTGTGCAACGCGCGTGCAATGGGTGAGTTCGGTGCGGTGTCGGTTGTTTCGGGGCATATCCGCGGCCAGACCAACACGATCCCCTTGCATGTGGAGGTGCTCTACAACGAATACCAGTCGTCTGCGGCGTTTGCGGTGGCTTCGCTGCTCACCCTTCTCGCGCTTGCTACTGTCTTCATCAAATCCGCCCTCGAATGGTACCGGGACCGCAGCCCATGACGATTCACATCCAGAAGATCCGCAAATCCTTCGGTGCCCAGGAAATCCTCCACGGCATCGACCTCCATATCCAGACCGGCGAGCTGGTGGCGCTGCTCGGGCCTTCGGGCTGCGGCAAGACGACGCTTCTGAGGCTGATCGCCGGGCTGGAATCGCCGGACAGCGGCGACATCTCCTTCGGGTCGGATAGTGTCGTGCGGGTCCATGCGCGCGACCGGAGAGTGGGGTTCGTGTTCCAGCACTACGCGCTCTTTGGCAATCTCACCGTCTTCGAGAACATTGCCTTCGGCCTGCGCGTAAAGCCGCGGAGCCAGCGACCTTCCGAGTCGGTCATTCGCGACCGGGTCGAGGGGTTTCTCAAGCTCGTCCAGTTGCCGCAACTCGGCAGGCGCTTTCCTGCCCAGCTCTCCGGCGGCCAACGCCAGCGGGTTGCGCTTGCCCGGGCACTGATCATGGAGCCACGCGTCCTGCTGCTCGACGAGCCCTTCGGTGCCCTGGATGCAAAAGTACGCAAGGAGTTGCGTCGCTGGGTACGCCAACTGCAGCAGTCCCTCAAGCTCACAACCGTTTTCGTCACACACGATCAGGAAGAGGCCTTTGATGTTTCTGATCGTATCGTGCTCATGAACGCTGGACAGATCGTGCAGAGTGGCTCGGCGCTCGAACTCCACGATTCCCCAAGCAACGACTTTTTGCACAGCTTCATTGGCGACTCCAACCGCATCCGGGGCCAGATCACAGGGCACGCCTTCCGGTCGGCACCCTGGCACTACGCAGTCAACGCGGGCGCGAGTTCCGCTGGTGAAAGCTCCGAGGCCGCTGCGGCATGGGCACGATTCCGACCGCACGACGTGGAACTGCAGCACTTTTCAAAGGGAGTACCGGTGGAGAAAGGGCTCTCGGCCCGCATCCTCCGCGCCACCCCGATGGGCGCTCTCGTCCGGGTTGAGCTGTTGCCGATCGACGCAAGTCCCCAGGATGTGGGCGCAGACGTGCTCGATGCGGAAATCCCGCGATCGGATTTTGATCGTCTCGGCCTGCGCGAGGGCGATCTGGTGAGCGCACGCCTAAACCGGGTGCGGATCGTTACTGCGTCCGATACGACTGCGCCACGTGCTCAGTAGTGCCTGAAGAATGACTTCGTTCTCCATGATCGGCACCTCGCGCAGCACGGTAGTCTCCGGGTGTACCGCCTGCCATGCAGCGAGGCGCCGCGGCAGATCCTCGTCGAGGTGAAATCCTCCGGCGAGCAGCAGGGGCTGAAGCAGGATTCGTGTGCAGCCCTTCCGGGCTGCCTCGTCGAGTGCATCCTCAAGCGTGGGGGCACAGTGCTCGAAAAATCCGAGTCCCACCGCAAACTCCGGCACTGCAGCGCGCATGCGCTCAACGAAACGGTGAAAGGGCCTTGCCCATTCGAGGTTCCTCGAGCCGTGCGCAAGCAACACCAAGGCGTCGATGGTGCCCTCAACCCGCTCCAACGCTCGGCGCCCGCTGGCCGCAGGTGCCGGCGCGCTGCGCCTCGAGTCGGGCGCGGAGAACTTCACCCACGAGCAAGCAGACGGGTTGGTCGCTGAACTCCACCCCGCCCAGCGCCATGGCTGAAAGCGTGGTCACCATTGCCTGGGTATCCAGCGAGGCACCTGCCACGATGCCAACCGGCGTTTCAGGGTGCAGGCCCTCTTCGAGCAGGGCCTTGGCCACCCCAACGCGTTCGCGTCCGGCCATGTACAGCACGGTGGTGTCGGCATGTACCGCCGCCTGCGCCCACGGACGCGCAGCGCGCCGCTGCCCGGTTGCCGCCTGTGGACCAGCGCTGGCAGGAGTGATGAAGGTCACGGACCGCGCAACCGCGCGCTGCGTGAGGCTGATCGCCAGTTCGGCCGCTGCGGCACTGGCAGCGGTCACACCGGGGATGATCCGCACACGCACCCCCGCCTCCTCGAGCGCGGCAATCTCCTCACCAAGACGCCCGAAGACTGCCGCATCGCCACCCTTGAGGCGCACCACCTTCGACCCCCGCCGCACATGGCTAAGGAGCAGGCGGTTGATGAAGCCCTGATGCGGCGAGGGCCTCGCCGAGCGCTTTCCCACCGCGATCCAGCAAGCGGAAGGTGCCAGCGTCTGAAAACCTGCAAGATCGATCAGCGCATCGTGCAGCACCACCTCGGCCTGCTGCAAGGCGCGCAACCCCGCGATCGTGATCAGGTCCGGATGCCCGGGTCCGGCACCCACGATGCAGATCTCCGGGGCCGCTACCGCAGCGGTTCTCACGGCGCCGCAATCACGGCGCGCTTCCCGTCGCCGTCAGGCAAGACATGTCGACAGGGTTGCGGGCAGCCACCGGGTACTGCCGAGCGCGAAGCGTTGATTGCCACTGCCCTGCGGCGGCTCATCGCCTGCTGCATGCTGGTAATGGGCGCTGAAGGGGTGCAGAAGCGCCCGCAGTTGGTACAGATCCCCCGTTTGCGCAACCGATCCAGCACGCGCTTCGGGATGGGCAAAGCGAAAGCCGCTTCGCCGCAGGAAGTAGAGCATTTCCTCGTGCACCGCGCCATGCGCATGCAGGGCAAGCTCGGGCCTGACCTCACGCAGCCTTGCGGCAAGGCTGTAGCCGCGGCCGTCCTGCAGCCGTGCAAAGCAAATGCCAAACGGCTGATCCACTGGCGCAGCCATGACCTCTCCAACCAGACTTCGGTGGCTCTGCGCGGGATCGAGCGTGTGGGATGGCAGGGTCACCTCCACAAAACGCCCGAGCCAGAGATCGATCGCAGCCTCGCCGCTCATGCCCTGTCCCCGGCGCCTGCGGCCAAGGCCGCGGGCCTTCGAACTGCATTGGCGGCTTCGACGAAAGGGCCGTGACCGAGCCGCCGGAGCGTGTGGTGGAACACTTCACCCTCGTTGCGCAGCGCCAGATACTGCTCGAGTATGGCCTCAACGGCATCCGGTACCTCATCCTCGGCAAAAGCCCGGCCGACGATCCGGCCCAAAGCGGCTTGCGATCCGTGGCCCGAATGACCGCCAAGCAGCAGTTGGTAGTAGGCGGAGCCGTCCTTGTCCACGCCAAGGATGCCGATATGGCCGATATGGTGGTGCCCACAACTGTTCATGCAACCCGAGATCCGCAGATCGACCGGCCCCAGATGCTCCTGCGCGTTGAGATCGGCGTAGCGGCGCGAAATCTCCTCGGCGATCGGCAGTGAGCGCGCGTTGGCCAGCGCGCAGTAGTCGCCGCCGGGGCATGCCACCATGTCGCCCACCAGCCCGTAGACCGGGTCGGCAAGCCCATACCCGTCGAGCGCGTCGTAGACTTCCACCAGGTCACGCTCCGGCACCGCCGGCAACACCAGATCCTGCGCATGGGTCACCCGGAGATAGCCTTGGCTGAAGCGGTCGGCGAGATCCGCGAGCCATCGCATTTCCTCCGATTTGAGGTCGCCAGGCGGCCGCCCTGAGCCCTTCACAGGGATCGCGATGGCTGCCATGCCCGGCACTCGGTGCGCATGCCGGTTTCGCTGGAGCCAACGCGCAAATCGGGGCTTGCGCGCGGCCACCGGATGCACGGGTTCGCCCGTGGCGCGGGCAGCCCGGCTCCAGTCGGGCTCGACAAAACCTCGAGCTACCCGCGCAAGGTCATCGGGACCGATCCGGTCGATGGCGCGTGCGTGCAGGTGCTCAAACTCCTCCTCGACCATTGCGCGGAAGGCCTCGATGCCCGCGGTGCGCACCAGAATCTTGATTCGCGCCTTGTTGAGATTGTCACGGCGACCCAACTCGTTGTAGACACGCATGATTGCATGGGTATAGGCGAGCATATGCCGCCAACTCAACCGCTCCCTCACCACCGGCCCCAGAACCGGCGTGCGGCCCAACCCCCCGCCAACGCGAACCCTGAACACCGCCTCGGGTTGTGCATCCACAACTTCAAAGGCCAGATCGTGCACCTGCGCGAGCGCCCGGTCCTCTGGCGTTCCAGTGATCGCCACCTTGAACTTGCGCGGCAGAAAGCTGAGTTCCGGGTGAAACGTGCTCCACTGACGCAGCAGTTCGGCGTAGGGGCGAGGGTCGAGAATCTCCTCGGGCGCGATCCCCGCAAACGCATCGCTGGTGATGTTGCGCAGGCAGTTGCCGCTCGTCTGGATGCCGTGCAGGCCCACCTCCGCGAGCATGGCCAGCGCTGCGGGCACCTGATCCACTTCAATCCAGTTGAGCTGCATGTTCTGGCGGGTGGTGAGGTGGCCGTAGCCGCGGTCGAAGCGATCGGCAACCTCCGCGAGGCAGCGCAACTGGTCGCTGCGCAGCATGCCGTAGGCGATCGCGACCCGAAGCATTGGCGCGTGCCGCTGCAGATAGAGACCGTTTTGCAGCCGCAGGGGCCGAAACTCGTCTTCGCTCAATCGGCCTTGCCGATGGCGTTGCAGTTGCTGGCCGAACTGCCCTGCGCGATCGCGCAGCACAAGGAGATCGTCTTCCGTGGGTCGGTACATGGAACTGGGCGGGTGGATACTGGGAAAGTGGCGAAGCTTAAGCGCAAGACGAGCCGTGACTTATGTGAAATGCGCAAAAGCTAATGAACATTCGCGCAGGGACGAGGCGGTAGCATCCAGCGGCACCGTCGATCCTGTCATGACACTTCAACAATTACGCATTCTCCGCCAGGCTGTGCTCTCCGGCTTCAGTCTGAGCAAGGCCGCACAGGTCCTGTTCACGTCGCAGTCGGGAGTGAGTCGCCACATCATTGATCTCGAGCTCGAACTCGGCGTGCCGCTGTTCAACCGCAAGGGAAAGCGCATTCTCGGGCTCACCGATGCTGGACGTGAGGTGTATCGTTTCAGCGAGCGTATCGTCCAGAAGACCGAGAACCTCGACACCTTCATCCAGGCCCTGATCCATCAGGACGAAGGCGAACTCACCCTCGCAACCACGCATACGCAGGCGCGCTATGCCCTCCCCGAGATCATCAACAGCTTTCGTTTGATCTACCCAAAAGTACGGCTGGCGATGATCCAGGCGGCTCCGCCCGAAATCGCCGAACTGGTGCGCTCGGGGCGCGCGCAGATCGGCATTGCCACCGAGTCGCTCGGCGAGGACAACGACTTCGAGACTTTCCCCTTCTACGCCTGGTACCACGGCGTGATCGTCCCACGCACCCATCCGCTTGCGAAGGAACCGGGTCTCACGCTCGTACGCCTTGCGCAGTATCCGATCCTCACCTACATGCAAGGCTTCACAGGGCGCCCCAAGATCGACCTCGCGTTCGCGCAACTGGGGCTTCAACCGCAAATCGTGCTCTCAGCGCTCGACGCCGACGTGATCAAGACCTATGTTGCGATGGGTTTCGGAGTGGGCATCGTGGCGTCGATGGCTTTTGATGAAGACCTCGACACCCAGCTGCTGATGCTCGATGCGAGCCATCTCTTTCCGCGCAACACCACGGTACTCGCCACCCGAAAAGGGAGTTTCAGACCCAATTTCGTGAGTCGCTTCATCGCGCTTTGCAACCGGGAGGTCCGAAACACGTCACGCCCGGCGCCCGAAATCCGAAGCCAGGCTTCTTAGGCCCTTGGCAGGCTCCGACAGGCGTGCCGATTCGCCCGCCACCTTCATGCATACCTGACGGCACAACTCGAGCAGTCCGGGATCGGAGACACTGTAGATCACGAAGTTGCCGCGCTTGGAGCGACGCAGGACCCCCGCGCGGTGAAGGTAGGCAAGATGCCGCGAGACATTGGTCTGGGTTGCATCGATCGCCGACACGATTTCGCCCACGCTGCGATCGCCCGCGCAAACGGCGTGAAGGATCTTCACCCGCATCGGCTCGGCGAGAAGCGCGAAGTAGCGCGCAACCTCTTCGCAGGCACGGTCCCTCGCATCGCGATGCAGATCCTGATCATTCGACACCCGGCGAGTCTAGCAATCCTGTCGTCAGCTCTACTGGCGGGCAGAGCATAAACAAATGCATTTCATGCATATGAGTCGCGCGCAATTGCTTATGCGGCCATCAGGTATCCAGTCGCAGGCTTGCTCCGGATAATTCGGTGGCTCGTTCAACCGCGCAAGCGCTCATCCGCTAATCCGCCCAACTACTCATCCGCCCAACTACTCATCCGCCCAACTACTCATCCGCCCAACTACTCATCCGCTCAACTGCTCAATCGCTCAACTGCTCAACCAACATGCATCGCGAATGCCTGCCATTGATCCCGCCCGAGGAAAGGGTACCCGAGCGCCTGCTCGACCCCCACAGCATCAGCCCGGGCGCCATTGGATTCTCCTGCGGTCTCGCCTGCGGTGGTTCCGCAGTGGCGGCGCTGTCGCTGCTGGTGGGCGGTCATTCCTGGAGCGCTGTTTGCATGCCGGCAGCGCTTGCCGTGTTTGCCGTCTACGTCTTTTGCAACCGTGGCTGAAGCCTTGACAAAGCAGGCGCCCTCGGTTGTGAGGTGGCGTCCTCCACCCATCACCCTCTCGGCGCAGGAGCTCGAGGTTCTGCAGAGCCGGCTCGATCAACGTCTCGCGCAGATCGCTGCAGAGCATCA
>Ga0194116_10001604_pt1 | contig 31650 bp, 13 predicted proteins | sample TA2MahsurfametaG_4_FD_148617 | JGI IMG/M metagenome (GOLD analysis project Ga0194116, IMG submission 148617) | Freshwater microbial communities from Lake Tanganyika, Tanzania - TA2015008 Mahale S9 surface | ecosystem: Environmental > Aquatic > Freshwater > Lake | place: Tanzania: Lake... | reverse complement strand
GACCAGAACGGGGAGCTGTTCACCTTCGACTCCGATATGGAGTGGGACCAGGGCACCCCGTGGTATATGCCGACCCGCATCAACCACGCGGTCAGCGGCGGCGACTTCGGCTGGCGCAGCGGCGCCGGCCGCTGGCCCGAGTATTACGCCGATAGCCTCGGCACCGTCGTCGACATCGGCCCGGGCAGCCCCACCGGGGTCGCGTTCGGCACCGGGGCGAAGTTCCCCGCCAAGTACCAGCGGGCCTTTTTCGCCGCCGACTGGACCTACGGCACCCTCTACGCGATCCATCTGCAGCCCGAGGGCGCCGGCTTCCGCGGCGAGCGGACCGAGTTCATCACCGGCAAACCCCTCCCGCTCACGGACGTGATCATCCACCCCGGCGACGGCGCAATGTACTTCGCGGTTGGCGGCCGCCGCACGCAGTCCGCCCTTTACCGGGTGACCTACACCGGGACGGAGAGCACCGCCCCGGTCGGCGCCCTGCCGCCCACGGCCGAGGCGAAGGCGCGCCGGGCCCTCGAGGAATTCCACCGCGAGGGCGCCCCCGCCGCCGCGATCGACACCGCCTGGCCGCACCTCGCCAGCCGCGACCGCAACCTGCGCTTCGCCGCCCGCGTGGTGCTGGAGCGCCAGCCCTCCGCCCGCTGGGCCGAGCGCGCCCTGACCGAACTCCAGCCGCAGGCCTTGATCGAGGCGATGATCGCCCTCGCCCGCACCGGGGACAAGTCACTGCAGCCGCGGCTCATCGCGGCCCTCGGGCGGCTGGACCTCCGCACCGTCGAGCCCGGTCTTCGCCTGCCCCTCCTGCGCGCGTGGCAACTGGTGTTCACCCGGATGGGCAAACCCTCCGGAGAGGTCTGCGCGACCATCGCCGCCAAGCTCGATCCCCTCTTCCCCCACGCCGACCCGCTGGTGAACCGGGAACTGCTGCCGCTGCTCGTCTTCCTCGATTCCCGCCAGGCCGTCGCCAAGGCGGTCCCGCTGCTCAGCGTTTCGGAGCCCGTGACCGTGACCGGCGAGGAGATCGGCGGGGCGGCCCTGATCGCCCGCAACGACCGCTACGCTGCCGCCGTCACCGGCGTGAAAGCCAACCGCCCTGACCGCCAGCAGATCGCGCTGGCCTACACCCTGCGCCACGCGACGGTGGGCTGGACCCCGCGCCTGCGCACGGAGTTCTTCTCCTGGTTCCCGCGCATCGCCACCTGGAAGGGCGGCAACAGCTTCAGCGGCTTCATCCAGAACATCCGCACCGAGTCCCTCGCCAACGTGCCCGACAAGGCCGAGCGGGCCGCGCTTCAGACGCTCTCGCAGCCGCCCCCGCCGTCCTTCGCCGCGCCTTCCGTGCTGCCGCAGGGTCCCGGCCGGCCCTACACGCTCGCCGAGGCCGCGGGGCTGATGCCCGCCAAGCTCTCCGGCCGCGACTTCGCCCGCGGGAAGGCGATGTACACCGCCACCGCCTGCGTCCTCTGCCACCGCTTCGGGGACGAGGGCGGCAGCGGCGTCGGCCCCGACCTGACCGGTGCCGGCGGCCGCTATTCGATCCGCGACCTGCTGGAGAACATCCTCGAGCCCTCCGCGGTGATCAGCGACCAGTTCGGGGCGGAGCAGGTCGAGCGCCGCGACGGCGACCCGCTGGTCGGCCGCGTGGTGGGCGAGGAGAACGGGGAACTGCTGGTGATGGCCAACCCCTTCATGCCCGACGAGAAGGTGCGGGTGAAGGCCACCGACATCACCGCGCGCCGCCCGTGGGCGACCTCGCTGATGCCCGCGGGCCTCATCAACAGCCTCAATCCCGAGGAGATCCAGGACCTCCTAGCCTACCTGCTGAGCGGCGGGAACCCGCAGGACCCGATGTTCAAGCGCTGAGGCGGACCGGGTCCGTCCGCCGGAAACATCTGGCCGCCCGCACCTCGGGGCGCGGCGGCTGGTGCGAATGCCGGGAGTCGAACCCGGATCAATGGCTTCGGAGGCCACTACACTATCCATTGTGCTACATTCGCAGGGCCGAAGCTCCGCGATGAAGCGCGCCGCCCCACCGACCGTCAAGCAACGAAACGGCCCGCGGCCCGCTTCCGCCGCAACTGCGTCGTTGCCTCGGCCCGCGCCAGCCCGCAGCCTCGCCCCCAATGTCCGCCGAGTCTCCCGCCTCCGGGGCCCCCGCCGCACCCACCGACTTCATCCGCGACCTGGTCGCCGCTGACGTCGCCGCCGGCCGCCACGCCCGGATCATCACCCGCTTCCCCCCGGAACCCAACGGCTACCTCCACATCGGCCACGCCAAGTCGATCTGCCTCAATTTCGGCATCGCCCGCGAGCACGGCGGGGTCTGCCACCTCCGCTTCGACGACACCAACCCGGCCAAGGAGGACATCGAGTACGTCGAATCGATCTCCCGCGACGTCCAGTGGCTGATCGCCGGCTGGGCCGACCACTGCCTCGGTCTTAAACCCCGCGGCGCCACCCCCGCCGCTACCCCCGGTTCCGCCACCCCCGACTTCCACCTCGCCGCCGCCGGCGCCGGCGAACGGGAGGCCTTCTTCGCCAGCGACTACTTCGAGGCTCTCCACGCCTACGCCGTGGAGCTGATCCGCCGAGGCAAGGCCTACGTCTGCGACCTCACCCCGGAGGAGACCGACGCCTACCGTGGCGCCCCGGACCAGCCCGGCCGCGACTCCCCCTACCGCGACCGCACGGTGGCGGAGAACCTCGACCTCTTCGCCCGGATGCGCGCCGGGGAGTTCCCCAACGGCGCCCGCAGCCTCCGCGCCCGCATCGATATGGCCTCGCCCAACGTGTGGCTGCGCGACCCCCTCCTTTACCGGATCCGCCACACCGCCCACCACCACGCCGGCAACCGCTGGTGCATCTACCCGCTCTACGACTTCGCCCACTGCCTCAGCGACTACATCGAGGGCATCACCCACAGCATCTGCACGCTCGAGTTCGAGGTCCACCGCCCCCTCTACGACTGGATCCTCCAGAGCCTCGACCTGTCCCGGACCCTCCCGCACCAGTACGAGTTCGCCAAGCTGAACATCAGCTACCTCGTCTTCAGCAAACGCCGCCTGCTCCAGCTGGTGGAGAACAACCTCGTCGCCGGCTGGGATGACCCCCGGATGCCCACGCTCTCCGGCGCCCGCCGCCGCGGCATCCCCGCCGCCGCCATCCGCCGCCTCGCCAGCCTCGTCGGGGTCACGAAGTACGACAGCCTCACCGACATCGCCCTCTTCGAGCACGCAATCCGCGAGGAACTCAACCCGCTCGCCCTCCGCCGCCTTGCGGTCCTCCGCCCCCTCAAGATCGTCCTCACCAACCTCGCCCCCGGCGAGGAGATCCCCTGCCTCGCGACCAATAACCCGCAGGACCCGGAGCCCACGACCCGCCCCCTCGCCCTCACCCGCGAGCTGTTCATCGAGGCCGAGGACTTCGCCGAGGTTCCCCCGCCCAAGTTCTTCCGCCTCAAGCCCGGCGGCGAGGTCCGCCTGAAGTACGCCTGCATCATCAGCTGCCAGCAGGTGGTCAAGGACGCCGCCGGTCAAGTGACCGAGCTGCACTGCACCGCCGACCTCACCACCCGCTCCGGCCAGCCCGACGCCGACCGCAAGGTCAAGGGCACGCTCCACTGGGTCAGCGCCACCCGCGGCGTGCCCGCCAAGGTCCAGCTGTACGACCGGCTCTTCGCCGTACCTGAGCCTGCCGCCAGCGACGACTTCCGCGTACACGTGAACCCGCGTTCGCTCGAGACAGTCACCGCCGTGGTCGAGCCCGCCCTCGCCTCCGCCCAACCGGGCGACTGCTTCCAATTCGAACGGCTCGGCTACTTCGTGCCCGACGCGCGCGACAGCGCCCCGGGCCGCCCCGTGTTCAACCGCACCATCTCCCTCAAGGACGCGTGGACCGCCAAGGGGCCGGCCCGCGCCTGAACCCTCGCCTCCTCGCGATGAACGTCGGATTCCTCCTCTTCCCCAAGCTCACCCAGCTGGACCTCACCGGCCCCTACGAGGTGCTCGCCCGCGCCCCCGGCGCCAAGCTCCACCTCGTCTGGAAATACCCCGATCCGGTCGAGAGCGACCGCGGCCTTCAGCTCACGCCCACCACCACGTTCACCGATTGTCCGCAGCTGGACATCCTGTGCGTCCCAGGTGGGCCGGGTCAGGTCGACCTGATGGACGACCAGGAGACCCTCGACTTCCTCCGCCGCCAAGCCGAGGGCGCCAAGTGGGTCACGTCCGTCTGCACCGGCTCCCTGATCCTCGGTGCCGCCGGCCTGCTCCAGGGCTATCGCGCCACCTCGCATTGGGCCTCGCGAGACCAACTGAGCCTGTTCGGGGCAGTGCCGGACGACGCCCGCGTGGTCCTCGACCGCAACCGGCTCACCGGGGCCGGAGTGACGGCCGGGCTCGATTTCGCCTTTCAACTGGTCGGGGCCGCCTGCGACGAACGCACCGCCCAGGCGATCCAGCTCGCCCTCGAATACGAGCCGCAGCCGCCCGCCTGGGCCGGCACCCCGCACCACGCGCCGGCGGATGTCTTGGAGGAAGCCAAGCTGAAGATGGCCGCGTTTATGGAGAAGCGCCTCGCCGCCAGTAAACGCGCCGCCGCCCGCCTCGCGCCGCCCGCTGAGGGCGCGGCCGCTGAACCCTGGCTCACCTGAAAGCGCGCCCGTGAAGCAAAGCATCGTCACGCTCGATATGGAGGGCGTTCTCACGCCCGAGATCTGGATCGCCGTGGCCGAGGCCACCGGCATCCCCGAGCTCCGGCGCACCACCCGCGACGAGTCCGACTACGACAAGCTGATGGGCGAACGCATCGCCATCCTCGACCGGCACGGGATCACCCTACCGCGCATCCAAGAGGTCATCGCCGGGCTGCCCCTGCTCCCCGGCGCGGCCGAGTTCCTCACCGCGCTCCGCGCCCGGACGCAGGTCATCATCCTCTCCGATACCTTCGAACAGTTCGCCCAGCCGCTGCTCCGTCAGATGGGCTGGCCGACGATCTGGTGCCACCGCTTGGTGGTGGAGAACGAGCGCATCGCGGGGTACCGCCTGCGACTCCCCGACCAGAAGCGCCGCGCCGTCAGCGCCCTTCAGTCGCTCAACTACCGGGTCATCGCCGCCGGGGATTCCTATAACGACACGACGATGCTCGGCCAGGCCGACCTCGGGTTCCTCTTCCACGCCCCGGAGAACGTCGTGCGCGAGTTCCCCCGCTTCCCCGCGCTCAACTCCTACGGCGACCTACTCGCGCGGATCACGGCCTGTCTCTGAACCGGCGTGGACCGGCGCCGCCCGCAGGGGCGCGCCGGATCACAGCCTGGCCCGCAGACGCTCCAGCCGGGCGCGGACGCGCTCCCGGCCGAGGACCCGCATCATCCCGGTGAGGCTCGGGCCCACGTTGGAGCCCGACACCGCCAACCGCACCACCGCCTGGTAGTCGCCAAAGGCCAGCCCTCCGCGGGCAGCGAGCGCCTTGATCCCCTCCTCCAGCGCCCCGTCGGTGCCGAAATCGAGCCCCGGCAGCGCCGCGAGGACCTCGTCCAACCGCGCCCGCGGGTCGCCCTTGGCCAGCACCTTCTCGCGCACCTTGGCATCCAGCGGAAACTCCTCGGTGAAGAAGTGCGCCGCGTAAGCCGGCAACTCCTCCAATCCCTTGAGCTTCGGCTGGCAGAGCAACGCCACGTCGCGAAAGTACCCCGCCTCCGCCGCCAACCCGGCCGCGCCCGTCGCGGTCGGCCGCGTGTGCTGCTCCCGCGCCCGCGCCACGAAGGCGTCCGCCGGCAGCTCAAGGAGGTAAGTCTGGTTCATATGCGCGAGCTTCCGGTCATCGAAGCGCGCATTACTCTGGTTCACGCCCGGCAGATCGAACAGCCGCACGATCTCGGCCAGCGGCATTTTCTCCCGGTCATCGCCCGGGTTCCAACCCAGCAGGCAGAGGAAGTTTACCAGCGCCTCCGGCAGGTAGCCGCGGCGCTGGTACTCCTCAATCAGCGCGCCCTGGTCGCGCTTCGACATCTTGCCCGGGCCATTCTGCTTCAGGATCAGCGGGATATGGGCGAACACCGGCGGCGGCACGCCGAACCCTTGGTACAGGTGCGCGTGCTTGCTCGTGTTCGAAAGATGGTCCTCGCCGCGAATCACATGGGTGACCCGCATCGCGATGTCGTCGACCACGTTCACGAGGTGGAAGACCGGGTTCCCGTCCGAACGCACGATCACGAAGTCCTCGTCCTCGACCCGCTCCACCCGGCCGCGGATCCGGTCCTCGATCACCACCGGCGCCGCCGCCACCTTGGTGACCGTCTTGCCCCGGTGCTCGTCGAACACCTCGCGCCGCTCGCCCTCGAGCCGGAACCAGATGGCCCCGTCCTTCTCGTAGGCCCGGCCGAGGTCGCGCAGGCGGTTGACGTGCTCGCGGTAGATCTCCGCGCGCTCGCTCTGCCGGTAGGGGCCGCAGTCCCCGCCGCCACTGGCCCCGAAACGCGGGCCCTCGTCCCAGTTCAAGCCCAGCCAGGTCAGGCTCTCGTAGATTAACCGCAGGTACTCGTCGCTGTTCCGCTCCTTGTCCGTGTCCTCGATGCGCAGGATGAACGTCCCGCCGGTGTGGCGGGCGTAGAGCCAGTTGAACAGCGCGGTGCGGGCGCTCCCGATGTGGAAGAAGCCGGTCGGACTGGGCGCGAAGCGGACGCGGACGGGAGACATGATGGTCAAGGAAGGCCGGCGCCCGGAAAGGGCGACAGGCACGGGCATTTCCCGCCACCCTCGACCGGGGCTCAATGCCGAAATCGCCGGAATTTCACTTGTCGCCGCCACCGGATTGGGGAACCCGTGTCCGATTGCCGATGAAGCCGCTCAAGCTTGTCCTCCTCATCCTTGGTGCCGGAATCCTGCTTGCCGCCGGACTCGTCGCCCTCGCGCTGCAGCCGTCCGTCCAGACTTGGGCGACCCGGCGGGCCCTGGAGGGCTCCCCCGTGGCGATCGATCGCGTCGCCGCCAGTCCCGGCGCGGCACGGCTGGAGGGCATCACCTTCCGCCAGCCCGGCCTCGTCGTCCGGGTCGGTTCCCTCGAGACCACGCATTCGCTCGGCGCGTGGCTCGGTTCCCGCCGCTTGGAGGTCGAGGAAATCAACCTCCGGGATGTGGTGGTGGAACTCACCCCCGCGCCCGCGGCGACCGCCCCCGCGGCCAACCAGCCCAGCCCGGCAGCCCCGGCACCCGGTTCCGCGACCCCGCCCGCGTCCGGCAAGGCCGAGGCGCCCCCCAAGGCCTTCGCCGGCCTGCTCGACCCGGCCCGCCTCCCGTTTGACCTGCGCGTTGGCCGCCTTGGCGTGGCGGGCCGGGCCAGCCTCGGGAACGGCCAGACGGCCACGCTCGACCTGAAGGGCACCAATCTCGCCACCGGCGGCGCCGGCAAACTAGAATGGACGATCGATTTCGCGGACGCCACCCCGGCCGCCGCCCTCCGCGGCCTCCGGTCCACTGGCACCGCCACCCTGACGCTCGCCGCCGACCGGGCGCTGACCGCGGTCGGTTTGGCGACGATACTCGCCGCCGTCGGTCCCGCGCTGCCGCCGGACCAAGTCACGCTCAACGCGCAGGCAAACCGCGATCCCCAGGGCAAGGAAGCCTACGCCATCCAACTGGGCCTCCTCCGCCGCGGACGGGCGGAAACCCTCCTGCAAGCCAAGGGCGGCTTCGCCCCGACCCAAGCCGACCTCAGCGGCACCTGGGAGGTGGCCCTGCGCAGCGAGCAACTGGCCGCCCTGCTCGCGGGCTTCGGGCTCCCCGAGGTCGCCGCTACCGGCGACGGGAAATTCTCCGCACGCCCCGACGGCACCGCCGGCGCCACGACCGGGCGCCTCCAAGCCACGGTCTCGCGGCTCGATCAGATTTCCCCCAGCCTCGCCGCCATCGGTTCGATTCAGGTGGCCGCCAACTTCGACGTGGGGCTGCAGGATCACGCGGCGCAGCTGAAGGCCTTCGACGTGGACGTCAGCGAGGCCGGCGGCCGACGTTTCGCCCGGTTACAGCTCACCCAGCCCGCAACCTACCGCCTCGCGGAGCGCCAACTGTCCCTCGCCCACCCGCAGGCCGAGGCTGCCCGGCTCGTGCTGGACGCGGTCCCGCTCGCCTGGGCGCAGCCGCTCGTCCAGCCCTTTCAGATCGCGCAAGGCGCACTCTCGCTCGAACTCGCCGCCGTCGCCGAGCCCGACGGCAGCCGGATCCGCGTGCAGAGCCCCGCCCCGCTTGTGCTCAGAAACCTGATCCTCCGCGAGGCTGGCGGGCGCCCGCTGGTCGAGGGCCTGACGGTCTCCGCGCGTCCCACCGTCGATTACTCCCCCGAGCAACTGCGCACCTCGCTCGAGGAATTCAGCGCCCGCCTGACTGCGGGTGACACGGTGCAGGGCGAACTCCGGGCGGAAACGCGCCCGCTGACCGGCAAGCCCGCGACGACGTTGCAGGCCAACCTCCACGCCAAGGTGACGACGCTGCTGCGTCCCTTTCTCGCCTTCGATCCAGGCGCCATCGAGGCCAACGTGAGCCTTGAGGGCCGCCACGAGGGGGATGCCCTGACCGTGTCCCGCGCGGATGCCGGGGTGACGCGCGCCGGCGGCGCCCCGCTGGCCCGATTGGCGCTGCTGCAACCCCTGCGGGGTGATCTGCGGGCGGGCACGTTCGCCGCGGACAATACCGCCAAGCCCGCCCTGCGGGTGCAGTTGGGGGAGATCCCCCTCGCTTGGGCCGGAACCTACGTTCCCGACAGCCAGCTTACCGGCAACCTCAGCGGCGCCACCCTTACCGCGGCTTGGACGTCCGATGGGGCCGCCACCTTGCACACCGCCTCCCCCATCGGCCTCCGCGGGGTCAGCATCGCCCTCGGCGGGCAACCGCAGGTGAGCAACCTAGACCTCAGCCTCGACGCCACCGCCGTGCGGCGCGGGCAGTCGCTCGGGTTAACGGTGCGCCGGTTCGAGGCGCGCCAAGGCGAGGAGGCCCTGCTGCTGGTCGAGGCCGAGGGTGAACTCACCCCGGGGCCCAAGCCGGCGGGCAAGGTCAAGGGAACCGTGCAGGCCGAGGCGCTTCTGTTCCGCCAACCGGCACTCACCGCCCTCGTGCCGGTCGCGCAGGGCCGCATCCGCACCACCTTCGCCACCACCTTCAAGGTCGGCGACGCCCTCGCGGCCAAGCTCTCGCTCACGACCAAGGGCCTCGGGGTCCTCGGCCAGCCTGCCCTGGGTGATGCCTCGCTCTCGCTGACCGCGCAGGCTAAGGCGGATGGCTCCGCCACGTTCTCGCTCCCGCTGACCATCACCGCCGGCGGCCGCCAATCCGATCTCGCGCTGGAGGGCTCCGTCGGTGCGGTGGCCAAGGATCAGCCCCGCACCTTCAACCTCCGGGCGACGAGCTCGAATCTGGTAATCGACGACCTGCAGGGCTTCGCCGCCCTCGCATCCGCCTCACCCTCCTCCACCTCCACTCCCCCCGCGGCGAAGCCCTCGGCCAACCGCCCCGCGGCCCCGGCCGCTTCCAACTCCCGGGCCCAGTCCGCCACGTCCGCGAAGGCCCCCACGCCGGCGGCCGTCACGCCCGACCGCGCCCCCCCTTGGCGCGGCCTGCAGGGGCGGCTCGAAGTCGACCTGAAGCGGGTCTTGTACGGCCGCGACTACACCGGCCGCGGGCTCCGCGGGACCGCGACCCTCACGCCCTCGCGCTTCGCCTTGGATTCGTTGCAGGGGAGTTTCCGGGAGCAGCCGTTCAACCTGGGGGCCGCCCTCACCTTCACCCCGGGGCAGACGCAACCCTACGCGCTGACAGGCCAGGTCGACATCACCGGGTTCGCCGTCGGCGAGGTGCTGCGAGCCGCAAATCCCGGGGAAAAGCCACTGCTCGAAAGCACGGTGAAGGTCGCCGCCAAGCTCTCCGGGCGCGGCGCAACGGTCCCCGACACCGTGACGCGCGCCTTCGGGCAATTCGAGGTCTCCGGCGGCCCAGGAGTCTTGCGCGCCCTCGGCAAGAAAGGCCAGACGGTCGGCGCCGCCTCGACCCTGCTGGGCGTGGCCGGCGCCCTCGCCGGGTCCGGCAACACCCTCGCGCTCGGTCAGCTCGGCCGGGAATTGGAGGAAATGCAATTCGACCGCTTCACTCTGAAGGTGGAGCGGGACGCGGCGCTGAACTTCCGCGCGACCACGATCGAGTTCCTCTCGCCCTCCAAGCGCCTAACCGGCCGCGGCGCGATGACCTACCGCGAGGGCACCCCCTTTGACGCCTGGCCCCTGGAGCTGGAGTTCCGCCTCGCCGGCAAGGACTATATGGCCCGGCTGCTGAACGAGGCGCGGGTGCTCTCCGGCGAGCAGGATGACCAAGGCTACTTCCCGATGGCGGTGCCCTTCAAGGTGAACGGCACCCTCGCGCGCATGAACAACTCCCTGTGGAAGGTGCTGGCCGGCTCCGCCGCCCGCGCCGGGCTGGAAAGCCTGCTCGGTCGTTAGGACGGACGTGGCCCCGCGCCGGCGAGGCAGCCTTGCCACAGGGCTTCCTCTCCGCGGTGACCCGCCACCCGCAGCCCCGCGGCGATGGCGGCCTCAGCCGGCTCTTCGACGAGGTGCCGCGGATCACCCGGCCATTCGGGCCGCACCCGGCGCACCAGCGCCCAGCACGCCCACGCCCGCCACCGGCGCTGCTCGCGCCGGGGCTCGTTCATCCGGTCTGCATAATGCTGGAAGTGCACCCTTGGGTTGCCGATGAACACCCCCGGCGGTACCCGCCCCACCATCCACGCGGTCGCCGCGTACGGGAGCGGATAGTCCCGCAGCACGGGTTCATCCCCCCGCAGGTCCGCGCCAAACGCGCGGTCGAGGCACAGTAACGCTCGCGCCGCGAGGCCGCGTTCCCACAGGAAGTGGCCGTACTCTAGGCAGTCCCGGTAAAATAACTCCCCGCGCCCGGCTTCCCGGTGCCGGTGTAGGCTCCGCCAATCCAGTTCCGGCCGCGCGGCGGGCAAGTGGGGGCAGGAGGGCAGCGCGGGAACCATCCCGCCAGTTGGTCCCGGCGCGCCGGGGCGTCAATCCCGAGGCGGGCGCGGCCAAGGGTTTGGCTTGGCGCCCGCTCAGGTTTGCCCGAAAAACCCGGCGCTGAACGCTCCGTCCACCGCTTCCGCCACCCCGCCCTCGCCGCCGCTCGCGCACGAGGTCGCCGGCTGGCGCCGCGCCGTCCTCTGGCCCGCCGGCCTGCTCCTGCAGCTCTGGGGCCGCTCCCTGCGTTTCGAGGTCACGCCCGAGGACTTCGCCCGCTACACCAAGCGCGACGAACCGGTCGCTATCGTGCTCTGGCACAACCGGCTCTTCCTCGCCGCCGAGATCGTCCGCCGCTTCCGCACCGGCCGGCCCGCCTACGCCCTCGTCAGCGCCAGCCAGGACGGGGCCTGGCTCTCCGCGTTCTTCCACCTGGTCGGGATGCGCACGGTCCGCGGCTCCAGCAGCCGCCTCGGCCGCGAGGCCGCCACCGCCCTCGTCGACACGCTGCGCGCCGGCCAAGACGTCGGGATCACGCCCGACGGCCCCCGCGGCCCTCTCTACGAGTTCAAGCCGGGCGCCCTGATCGTGGCGCGCCGCACCCACGCCCCGCTGCTCCTGGTCGGGGCGGAATTCGCGGCCGCGTGGCGCCTGCGCAGCTGGGACCGCTTCCGCGTGCCCCGGCCCTTTTCCCGCGTGCGGATGCGGTGCGAGATCATCCCGGCGGCCGCCTTGGCCGACCGGGACGAGGCGCTGCTCCAGGTCCGGGCCCGCTTGCTCGCGCTGAACCCGGATCAGCAGGAATGAGCGGCCCGGATCAGGGGAACGCTGGGGTGATGTTTACCACCCCGCCGCTCGCCACCGCGTAATCGGGACCGTTGTTCCAGGTGAGGTCGTTGACCAGCACCTTGAACGTGTACCCGCGGGCGGACTCCCCGAGGTTCAGGCGCCACAGGTCCGCGGCGATGCACTCCATCGGCACGCCCTGGTCCCAGCTCAGCCCCGGACCCTCCCCGCGCAGGTGTAGGGCGTTGCCGAAACCGATGTTGATGCGCGCGGTGATCGTGGTGACCACCGGCCGCCGGGCCGCCGCCGGCACGGGCGTCGGGGCGGGAACGGGCGCTGGCGCCGCCAACGCAGCCACGGGTCGGGCCGGCGCCGGCGCCGCAGAGGGAGCGGAGGCCGGCGTCACGGCCGGCTTCGCGGCCAGGACCGGCTTGACCGCCGGGGCCTTGCGCTTCGGGGGAGCCTTCTTCGCCGGCGCCTTGGCGGCGGGGGCAGGCACGGGTTTCGTCGCTGGGGCGGGCGACACCTTGGACTTGGCAGTGATTTTCTTCATTGGTGTCGTGGAAACGTCCCCCGCCGGAATGGCGAAGGAACGGGACGAACCCTAGCAAGAGCAGGGCCAACTGGCCAGTCGCCTTTTGGGCTGTCACCTGGATGTGACGCGCCCTCCCGCCCTCCCCCGCCGGACGTACCGGCGCGGAGCCGACCCCATCAAAGGCCGCGGCAGACCGAGTCGACCGCTTCCTCGAACACGGCGACCGACTCGCGCAGGCAGTCCTCGTCGATGCTCAGCGGAGGCGAGATCTTCACACACTCGCCGCCCACGCCCACCGGGGCGAACATCAGCAACCCGCGGTGCATGCAGGCCACGTTGATCCGCGTCGCCAGGTCCGGATCCGGGGTGCGCGTGCCCGGCTTGACCACCTGGATGCCCGCCACAAGCCCCAGCCCCGTGCAGCAACCGAGCACCGCCGGGTATTTGCGCTGGATGCGGTGCAGCTCCGGATTGAACCACGCGCCCAACCGGGCCGCCCGCTCCACCAGCCGCTCGTCCTCGATCACCTGCAGGTTGGCGATCGCCGCCGTCACTGCGAGGGGCGAGGCCGAGTGGGTCGAGGTCATCGAACCCGGCGCGTACAGGTCCATGATGTCGCACCGGCCGATCACCGCCGCCAGCGGCAGCGAGGAGGAGATCCCCTTGCCGCAGGCGATCAGGTCGGGGGTCACGCCGTAATGCTCAAAGCAGAACATCTTGCCGGTGCGGCCGAAGCCCGCCTGCACCTCGTCCATCACCAGCACGATGTCGTGCTGGCGGCACCAAGCCTCGAGCTTGCGCGCGTACTCGACCGGCAGGAAGTCCGGGCCGACGCCCTGGTAGCTCTCGGTCATCACGCCGGCGATCCGGTCCGGGGTCACACCGCGCTGCGCGAGGCTGGAGAGGAACAGGTCGAAGGAGGTGTCCGGGTTCTTGTAGCCATCGGGGAACGGCACCTGGAAGAACTGGGGGCAGCACGAGCCGAGCCAGCGCTTGCCCTTGGCCATCCCGCCCGCGAGCTGGGCGCCCATCGTCCGGCCGTGGAAGGCGTTCTGGAAGGAGACGATGATCGACTTGGCCGGACCGTGCTTCTCCAGCGCGTAGGTCTTGGCCAGCTTGATGCAGTTCTCGGTCGCCTCGCTGCCCGTCGAGAGCAGGAAGACGGTCGCCCGCTCCAGCTGCGGCGCGAGGGCGCTCAGCATCCCGGTCAGCCGCGCCCGGCCCTCGTGCGGGAACACGTAGGTCGCCAGCAGCGGCCGCTCCACCGCCTCCTTCAGGGCCGCCACGATCCGCGGATGCCCGTGGCCGGCGTTGGTCACGAGCACGCCCGAAGACCAGTCGATCCAGCGGTTTCCCCAGCGGTCGGCGATGGTCGCGCCCTCCGCATGGTGCCAGACGACCGGCGGCTGGCCGGACATCGACCGCGGCTCGCTACGGCGCAGCTCGTCGAAGAGCGGCAACGACTCCGGCACCGGCAGCGCGGTCCGGATGGTCCGCCAGCGCGTCTGCACGGGCGGCACGGAAACGGGGGTGAGGTTATATTCAGCCATGATGATTAGCTCCGGAGACGCACGTGCGGATGCTCGCCGTGCACGATGTCGCACCAGTCGCCGTCCGCGAGGATGGAAAGGCGCGCCGCCTCCACCACCAGCTCGTTGTCGGCGGAATTCGCGGGCGTCGCCAACAGGCCCGCCCGGTCGATCTCCTGGATGATCGCGCGCCGGCGTTCTAGTGCCGCCGCCGGGTCGAGGCCGGCGGTCTCCCCTTCCAGCCGCCGCATCGCCTCCAGATGGGCGGCCACGGACTCGAAGCCGTAGCCGGCCGGGCGATACCCCGGCCCCGTCCACGGCACCAGCCGGTAAAAGTCGGGGCTGCAGTAATTGTAGCGCGAGCCGCCGCAGCCGATGTTGTCCAAGTACGAGTGGCGCACGCCCCGGTCCTGGTCGTTGTGCTGGATCATCCCGCCCCGGTCCTGGCCCTCACAGTACATCAGCAGGCCCTGGTCGTTGCTCCCCGCCGCATCGTCGGGGTAGCCGAGGCCGTCGATCACCGACAGGATGGCTCCGTTCTCGTAGCGGACGCGCCCGTTGGCCCACATATAACCTTCGTTGCCGTTGGGAAAACGGCCCTTCACCCCGCTCACGGAGACACCCACCGGGCGCAGGCCGGTGATGAACTGCACCAGGTCGAAGTAGTGGCAACCCACGTACACAAACGGGTCGGTCTGGTCAGTCGTGAACCAGTTCTGGAAATTGGACCGCCGGTAATAGTAAGGCTCGATCATCCGGGCCTCGCCGATGCGGAACTCCCCGAAGTGCCCCAAGCCATACTGCCGCCGCGCCATCAGCGCGCGCGTGTCGAGGCGCTTGTGGTACTCGACGCCCACGAACAGGCCCCGCGCGCGCGCTTCGCGCTCGATCTCCACGGCCTGCGCGTGCTGCAGCACCAGCGGCTTAACGCACAGCACGTGCTGCTCCCGCCGCAGCGACTCCATCACCATTTCGAAATGCAGCTGGTCCGGAGTCGCGATGATCACCGCCTGCCGCGGCCGCGCCTCCGCCAGCAGTCGGCGGTACAGGTCCGGCTGCCGCTCGGTCCCCGGCGCCCGCACATCCGGGTACGCCTCGAACTCCTGGCCCGGGAACGCCGCCTGCAGATCCGCCCCCTCCTTCAGCGCCCGGATGCGCGCCGAGCTCTGCGCGCAGACCCGGATCCGGGCGACCGCGCCGAGGCGCTGCAGGTGGTAGACCGAGGGGAGGATCAGATCATAGGTGATCATCCCCCCGCCGATGATCAGGACGTCGAGGGCAGGTTTGAGCGGCATATCAGAGGGGAAAGCACGAGGGGAGGGACGCGGGAGGCGAGCGGGAAGGGTTTCAGGCGGATTCCCGCACCACCAGTTCACCCGGGAGCAGGACCTGCGGCGCGGTCCCGGCGCGCGCCAAGCCGGCCCCCGCCACCCAAGCGAAGGCGGTCTGGGCCAACTCCGCCACGGGTTGACGAATGGTGGTCAAGGCCGGAGTTAGCGCTTCCGCCAACGGCAGGTCATCAAATCCGGTCACCGACATTCCACCCGGAACCGTGAGCCCGGCCTCCCGCAAGGCCCGCAACACGCCGATCGCGATCGCGTCACCCGCGGCCAGCAAGGCCTGCGGCCGCTCGCCGCCGCGGTCCAGCAACTCACGGGTGCCCTGCAATCCCGCCGCCGACCCCGACTCGGAACGCGAAAGGCCCCACTCTGGCCGCGACAGGAAACCCAGCGCCGCCGCCTGCTGATCAAACATACGCCGTCGTTCCTGGTGCGCCGGCAAGGCATCGGCGATGAACCCCACCCGGCGTATCCCGCCGCTGCTCAGGTGGCCCAGGAGCGCCGCGATCCCCCGCGCACTGTCCACCGCCACGGTCGCGTGCGTGGCTCCCGGACTCGTCCCAATGCGCGCCACGGGCAACCCACGGGCCAGGAAAGCCTCGAGCCAGTCCTCCCGCCCGCCGCTGCCCACGATGATCAGCCCGCTGATGCCGTGCTTGACCAGCGGACGCAGCGCGTCCGGATTCTCCCGCCGCTGCTCAAACCCCGTCAGCACCAAGGTGTGGTCTCCCCGGTGCGCCAGCCGCTGGAGCGCGCCGATCAGCGCCCCCAGAAACGGGTCCTCGAAATCGTACACCACCACCCCCAGCGTCCGACTCGACACCCCGCGCAGGATCCGCGCCGTCGCGTTGGGCACGTATCCCAGATCCGCCGCGGTCCGGCGGATCGACGCCACCGTCTTCGCCGCCGCCCCGATCTCCTCCGCCTTCCCCCCCAACACCCGCGAGACCAACGTCACTGACACCCCCAGCCGGGAAGCGATATCCTTTTGGGTGATCGTGGGCGTCACAACCGCGAGAGGTCGCCAGCAGGCCCTCGCTTCGTCAATCTCAAACGTGTGAGATCGGGATTAGCCAAGCTCTCCAAAGTTCAGCGTTGCCCAACCCCAAAGCCATAGGCCGGCTCCCGTCCCTCCCCTTGAAGGGGGTGGGACGATGGACTGAACGCTTCGAGGCGCTAAGTTCCTCCTTCCGTTGCCAAAGCGCGTGAAAGCGGGAGTCGCGATCGCGCCAGCCAGCCAGCCTCTGCTCACTTTCGTTGGACTACGGGGCCCGTTCCAACGGCACCCTCGGGGCCGACTTGACGCACCCTCAACCCGCTTTCCTCGCAGCGTTGGTCGGCGGGCTTTCGGGAGCTTACACCCGCGACGAATTCCTGCTTCGTCTCCTCCTGGTCCCGCAGGCGGAGATAAGCAAACTGATCAGACACCATCCGTGCCAGCGGATCGCCGTCGCCGCGGAGGAGCACGGCTTGGCGGCTCGCCTTGGCGTCAATCACCCTTATCGGCGTGGAGGCAGAAAGCGAAACGACGCCTGCCAGAAGGCTGATAGCCGGCCTCAAGGGCCAGCGTGACCGGCAGAAAACAATGCAGCGAACCGCCTTGAGCCACGATTCCTCCGAAGACCACGCCATCGGAAGCGAATGCAAATAGCAAATTAATAGCATCCTGCGGAATTATATCCGCGGACCACTCGATGAACGACTCGACGATTTCGGTCTGCAGCCGACCCGTGCGGATGCCCGGCCTACAACCGGAATTCCTCTCCCCGAGACCCGAGGATTCGGAGTCTGCCACGCAGACCCGGCCGACGCCGCCCGGCTCCGGGGTGCCCGCCGGACGCTTACAAAAATCACTCAGAAGTGCCCTTATGAAGTCGCCCCGCCCCCTGCTCGCCACCTTCGACGGGTCGTTCGGCCTCACGTCTCCCCATGACCGCGCAGAACCCCACCGACCGGACAGCCACCGCTGGGCCCCGCCTTGTAAATCTCGATCCGCACCGGGGTCGGAGCCGGAGGCGGCGCGCTGACCGCGAGCTTCCCGGCGGCCGGCGCAGCCGCTAATTCCGTTCTGCTGCGCGGCATCGGCTCGACGCTTGGCCAGCCACCCTTCGGCCTGCGAAACGTCCTCGTGGGACCGGGGCTGGAACCCTCTGCCGGGCAGAACCGCGTCGGCGCAAACGACAACTAGTCGGCGGCGACAGCGGAGGCCACGGCGATCGCGGCGGCCTCCTCTCGGGTTTCTCAGGGAACCTCGTACACCTCGATGAGCGCCACGCCCGTGGTACCGCCCACGCTGGAGATCTGCGCGGTGTAGGCGCCGGGGGCGAGGTTGATCAGGATCGCGGCATCAGCGGCGTTGGCTGGGAGGGCGAACGCACCCACCTGGGTGGCGGCCGCGGCGATGGCGGAGGCTTCGGCGGAAGCGGACAGGCCGGCGTTCTGGGCGAGGACCGTCGCGCCCGAGGCAACCGAGAGCTGTGGGCGGGCCAATGCCCCGGCGACGCCGAATTGCGCGAGGGCCGGGCCGACGCCGCGGATCAGCACGCGTTTCGGAACCGATCCGCCCACGTAGAATCCGGCGATGAGGGCGTTGTCACCCGCGCCCGCCGTAGCGCGAGTCGCGACGTTCACGACACGCTGGGCGAGCGGAATAGCACCTACCGTGGCATCGTACACTTCAACCAGAGCCACTCCAGAAGCACCAGACTGACCGGTGACCACGGCAGAGTAGGCGCCAGGAGCGAGATTGAGCACAAGCGCGGCGTCACGGCTGTTCGTCTGCAGAGCGAAGGCGCCGACGCGGGCCGAAACCGCGGCGACCTCCGAAGGATTATTGGCGGCGGCACCCCAATCGGTTCCAACGGCGATCGACGTCTGGCCGCGGAACACCTCCAAACGCACCGCCGAGAGTGTTCCACCGACACCGAAGCCAGCAAGGGTGGGTCCGATGCCGCGGATGAGCACCGGCTTGGCATCCGAGCCGCTGACCACAAAACCAACGATCAAGGTATCGCTCGGGGTGCCGGTAAGGCTGCGCGTGGAAACGTTAAGCAGGCGCCCATTACGAGAGTCCGTCGTACCCGCGTAACGAGTGGTTCCGACCGAGATCGAGAGCACCCCCTGCGCGACACTTCCCGCGACCGCAACATTACCCGCGGTTGTTACCGCCAGTTTGCCATCGGCGGCCACCGTTCCGCGGCCGCCGTCGGCCGTGCCGGAGCCGACATTAACCACCAAAGCGTCGCCCGCCGCCCCAAGTAGGGTAAGGCTTTGCGCAGAGCTACCGGCCGCACCCGCCTCGTAGAAACCAGCCACCAAAGCAGTGGCGCCCGTGGCGGTCCCAGCCGGGGCGGAGAACGAAAGATTCAGGGAGGAAACCGACCCGGAAACCGTGCCATCCGCCGAGATCACTCCGGCAACGGCGACTGCGGTGTCGGCCGCCGCCCGGTAGGGTCCGTCCACAGCCGCGACGCTGGAACCGACGCGCTGCGTGAAGGAGAAACTGCCCGTGGGGCTGACCCTGAAATCCTTGCTGAACAGGACTGTCTTGGAGGCGGAAACGTAACCGAGGTAAACCGCGGATCGATCGGCACGAACGAGAAGGCCGAAGGATCCGGCACCACCGCCAAAGGATCCGAAATAGGTTCCGGCGACGGGGGCCGCGCCCACGGTGAGACTGGCGGAGTCGGAAGTGACGCTGCCTCCGGCATTCGTCACCACGACCGAGTAGCTACCCGTCTGGCCGGCGGCGACACCCGTCAGGGCGAGCGTCGCAGACGTGGCACCGGCGATCGCCGCGCCGTCCTTGCGCCACTGGTAAGCAAGGGGGCCAGGACCGGAGGCGACCACGAAAAAGGTGACCGAGCCCCCCAACGCCACTGAAGCCGAAGCCGGCTGGGTGGAGATGGTGGGCCCCGCCAGAGACGCGGGATTGACCGTGACCACCGCCTTGGCGCTGTTCACGGCGCCGCCGGCATTGGAGACGTATACGTAGTAAGAACCAGCGCTGGCGGCTGTCGCCGGCCTGATCACGTAGTCAGCCGACTGGGCGCCGATGATCAGCCGGTCATCCTTGAACCATTGGAAGTTGAGACCGGAACCGGTTGCGGAAACCGCGAGGGTCAAGGTCGCGCCCTCAACCACAGATTGGCTGGAAGGGGCGGAAACAATCACCGGCGCGGAGACCGCCGGCCCAACGACGCCGCCCGAGGTACTACCGCCGCCGGAGGAGGCCGCCGCAATGGTGATCGCCAACGTGACCGAGGCGCCGGTGCCCGTGGCATTATTCGCGCTGATCGAAACATTAGCGGTGCCGGCTGCCGCGGGCGTACCCGAAATTAAACCGGAGGTCGTGTTGGCGGTCAGCCCGGCAGGCAGATTGCCGACGTTGTAGCTGGTCGCCGCCGGAGTGGAGGTGATCGTGTAGGAGAAGGGCGTTCCGACGTTCGCCGAGGCGGTCGTCGCACTCGAAATCACCGGCAGGGCACCGACCGTGATCGTCAGAGTGAACGGCGCGCCGGCTCCGGAGGCATTGAAAGCCCGGAGCGTGACGGGGTAGACTCCGGGGACGGACGCCGTTCCGCTGATCTGACCCGTGGCGGAGTTCAAGGAAAGTCCCACCGGCAAACCCGAGGCTTCGAAGGAAGTCGGAGTATTGCTGGCAGTGATCGGGTAGTTGAAGGGGCCGTTGATCGCGACAGTCTGGACGTTGCTCCCGCTGATCACCGGGGCTGTGAGCGCCGGAGCGATCGTGATCGTTAGCGTGCTGGTCGCGCCCGTGCCGGAGGCGCTGTTGGCGCTGAGGGCGACCGAATAGGCGCCTGCAGCGGTCGGCGTACCGATGATAGTCGGCGCGGCCGCGGAACCACCCGCGGAAAGGCCGGGCGGCAGCGCTCCAATATTGAAACTCGTGACGGGATTCGCCCCCGAGGGCACCGTAGCTGTCACCGAGTACGCACTGAAGGCGGAGCCCACCGTCCCGGAGGCCGTCGCCGCACTGGAAATGGAGGGCGTGCCCTCAGCAGCAGCGATCGGGATCACGATCGCCGCCGAATTGACGAACCCGTTGGCATCGGTGATCGAGACCGAACCCGTGTAAGTCCCTGACGTTGTCGGCGTACCGGTGATCGTGCCCTGCGAGGAACTGATGCCGAGGCCGGGAGGCAGGCCGGTCGCGGCGTAAACGACGGTTCCGGAAGCCGACGAGTTGATCTTATAGGAGCTGTAGGCGACGCCCACCTTACCCGAGGGGGCATTGATCACCGCCTGGGCGGAAGCTGGGGAGGATATCGCGACGGCGAGCGCGAAAACGGACCCCGCATGGAGGAGCGAGAAAAATCGGAAATTCATGGGAGTGCTGAGAACCTAGAATCTCAGTTTGAGAAGGTGATGCTGGGGTTAATGGAGATCGTAACTTTCACCGTGGCACCCTGCCCGTTCGAGTTGGTGCCAGAGATGGATACCGGGAAAGAGCCGGAAGCCGTGGGGGTACCGGTGATTTCACCGAGTGTTCCATTCAACGAAAGCCCCGGGGGAAGTCCCGAGGCGAGGTAGGATGTCGCCAGCGGATTGGAGGCGATGGTGTACTTCACGAAGGCCACTCCGACCGTTCCTGAAGCGGTTTGGGAACTGGTGATGACCGGGGTGTTCGCCGCGGGAGCAATGCTGACCGTCATCGGGTGAGGAGCGCTGGCACCCGCCGCATTCCGCGCGACGGCGGAGACCGCAAAGCTGCCCGGAGCCGTCGGCGTCCCAGTGATGACCCCTGTAGCAGTATTGAGCAGCATCCAGGCGGGCGCGCCGGAGAGTTCGTAGGAGGTTGGCGTCTCGCTGGCCGTGATGCCATAGCTGAAGGAGACTCCGACCTGCCCGGACACCGACTTGGCGCCGAAAATGACGGGAGCCGAAAGCGAAGGACCGATTACGATAGTGAGGTCGCGGATCGGACCAGTACCACCGGCGCTGTTGGTCGCAACGAGGCTCGCCACGGTTGTGCCCACGGTGGTGGGCGTTCCGGTGATCTGACCCGTGAAAGGATTAACCGCCAAGCCCGGCGGCAGGTTGACGGCATCCTGAGTGACGAGCGGCGGATTCGTGGCTTGGATTTGGTACGAGAAAGGTGAACCCACATTGCCCGAGGCGGTCCCAGGGCTGGTCACCAAGGGGGCGAGAGCCGAAGGCTTGATCGTGAAAAGCACGCTTTGCGGCAAACTGGATCCGCCCCCACCCGTGGCCACTACCGCGACAGCAAACGTGCCGGACTGCGTCGGGCTGCCTTTGATCAGACCCGTGGTCGGATTCAGCGCAAGGCCGGGCGGGAGATTTCCCGCAACGGAATAGCTCGTGGGCGCGTTTGTCGCGGTGATCTGATAACTGCTTTGCACGCCCACTTCACCTAGTGCGGTCGGCGCGCTCAAAATGGCCGGAGCGCTGAGCGCGGGACTAACTGAAATCGTCAGGGACTCCGCGGCGCCAAGGCCCGCGGCGTTGGCCGCCCGGATCGTGGCCACGAAAGTTCCGGCTTGAGTGGGCGAACCTAAAATCTGGCCGGTGCCCACAGTGACGGCGAGACCTCTGGGTAAGTTCAGCGCTACGTAGGAGGTGGGAGACTCGTTCGCGTCGATCTTGTAGCTGAAAGGCGATCCGACGCGCCCCGTCGCGGAAAGCGCGCTCGTGACCACGGGAGTGGCGGGCGCGGAGGCTAGGGAGATCAACAACGTCTTGGGATTACCGGCGCCATCCCCGTTGCTGGCGGCGAGCGTCACGCTGAAGGGCGTGGAGCCGGTGGCCGAGGTGGGCACACCTGAAATGACACCCCCGCTGAGCGAAAGTCCGGCGGGCAGCGGCGCAGCGGTGTACGCCGTGGGCACGTTTGTCGCGGTGATCGCGTAGCTGAAGGGCTGACCAACTTGTCCGGCCGCGGAACCGTTGCTTGTGATCTCCGGGACGGTAAGCGGGGGCAGAACGATGAGGGAAACTTCAAGCCCGAGACCCGTAGCACCCGGCGTTCCTACCTTGGTGGCGGAAAAAACAACCTTGTATTCCCCCGCGGTTCCCGAAGCCGGCTGCCCGGAGATGACTCCTGTTGAGCCGTCGAAACCGAGTCCTGCCGGAAGGTTTCCAAGCATCGCGAACGTGACCGCTGGGGGCACGATGTCGGTACCGGCGGATTTCGCGGAAAGGACAAAGGGTGTGAATGGCACACCGACCCGGGCGGTCACCGACGGGGTACTCACGACCTGAGGAGCATCCGGATGAGGATTGACGGTCAGCACCAGATCGGTGGCAGGCCCGCTGCCCGTTAGATTCCGCGCCACGATCGGAATTGAAAAGGTACCGACCTTTGTCGGCGTACCGGAAATGGTCGCGGTCGCGGAGGCTAGGCCGGTCGCCGACAACCCGGCGTTCGCGAGAGCGGTTTCGTCGATCGTAAATCCCGTCGGAAGCGGATCGCCCGTGACCGTCACGGAAAACAAGGTACCCACGGTCCCGGTGCGGACGTTTCCTCCGGTAACAATCGCGACCGGCGCATTGGCCGGCGGATTGATGACCAGGGAGAGGTTAGCGGTCGCCGAAAGTCCGCCCCGCGTCGCGGTGATCGAAATGGGGAAGGTTCCCGCGACCTGCGTGGTGCCGGAGATCACTCCGGTCGAAGTGCTGAAACTCAAGCCGGTCGGCAAGGTCCCGGAAATGGAATACGCAGTCGTCTGGACACTCGTGCCGAAGTTGGGAGTGAACGAGAAGGAAGTACCCGCCGTACCGGAGGGGTTCGAGACCCCGGTGTAGGCGGGGGCGTCCGCCGGCAGATTAACCGTAACTGCGAGCGGAAGACTGGCCGACCCGGTCGCGTTGGTCACGGTTATGGTGATGACAAACGTGCCTCCGACCAAGGCCGTTCCCGAAAGTTCTCCCGTGCCGGAAATGCTGAGACTACTCCAGCCGGCCGGCGCAGACGCGGGACTGATTGAGTAGGTCACTCCGGCGGAGGGTGTGACCACGGTCTGGTATTTAAAGAGCGTTCCCGCGGTGGCGACGTACGCAGCCGCCGAAGTGATCACCGGCGCCGGCGGCTTGACGAGAATACTGACATTCTTGGATGTGCTCGTCTTTGAGTTTGTCGCGGTGATCGTGACCACGACCGGAGTCTCACTGCTGGAGGTAGGTACACCGCTGATGTTACCGCTCGCACTGTCAATCTTGAGACCAGCCGGGAGATTCGCCGAGACGCTGAAGGTGGCCGGCGCCGACAGCCGATTCAGCGAAACCGGGCCGAAAAGGAAGAAACTGCCTTGGATAGCCTCCGCGGAAGCAGCCGGGATGGAGAATTCGGGCGGAAGCGGCTCGACCACCAGGCTTTGAGTGACGTCGGCGGCCGCGTTGTAGTTTTCATTGCCCGCCTGACGCGCCGTGATCGTAACCGAACCGGCCGCTCGGGGCGTAACAACACTTCCCACCACCGAGGCGACAAGCGGGTTGGAGCTGGTGTAGGAAACGGGCAGACCCGAGGAGGCCACGGCCGCCAAGTTGAACGCTGCGTCCACAACCGACTTGGCCGCCAAGGCACCGAATGAAGAAATGGTCTGCGCGGCCTTGCTAATAACCAGAGTCTTGGAAGCGTCGCCGCCGGAGTAGTTGTTCTCATCAACCGTGGCCGAGATCGGATAGGTGCCCGCGTTGGTGGGAGCGGTTGCGGATCCGGGAGCCGCGCCATAAAGGATATTCACCTTCAGGCCGGACGGGGTAGAGACTGCAGTGGCGGCCTTGGGCGAACCATCATAGGTCGCCGACAGCCCGGAGAGTGATACCGTTGCCGCCGCCTTCGCCACGGTCATCAAGACCTTCCTTTCAGCCGCTCCGAAGTTGGCGTCGCCCGCCTGCACCGCAATGATATCGGCGGTGCCAGCCCCGTTGATCGTGAGCGTGTTCCCGGATATCGAGACGACCGTTGGGTTCAGACTCGTGAACGTCACCGGCAGATTGCTGCTGGCGGTCGCGCTCAACGTGATCGGGGCATCGCCAAACTTTTTCCCGCTCAAACCGCTTACGTCCCAAACCAACGTTTGACCGGACGCCACCACAGAGAGGGTTCCGGTCACGGAGGCGGAATTGAAGTTGGTATCCCCAGGCTGCGTGACCGTGATCGCCGTGGTACCCTGCGTGAGCAGATCGATGACGCCGGCGGAGGAAACCGTGGCAACGGCAGGCACGGAACTCGCGTAGGTGAAGTTCTTGAGCTTCGAGGAAGCGGCGACATCGAGCGTGAAATCAGGGTCCGACGCGGCGCGCTTAAGGGCAGAGACGATCGTCAAGCTCTGATCGGCCTTCGCGATATCTGCTGTCAGAGAAGGAGACGCTAAGGAGTAGTTCCCCGCCGACGTACCCGCCAGGCCAAGGCCAGAGACGATGATCGCCTTGGCACTGCCCGCGCCAGCGCTCGCGAACGCGCCGGCCGGAGTGCCGCTCAAATCAACGACATCCCCCGTCACCTTGCCCTGCAGGAGCGGCGTTCCCGTGATCGTCGCGACACTCGTGCCGTCGTAGGTCTTATTTGAGGCGGAAAGCCCAACAATCGTGAGCTCCTTCGCGGTGATGTTCGCGGATGAGGAATTCACAGCGGAAAGCACGTAGTTGCCGGCATTGGCACCCGTCAGGATGGCGCCCGTGAGCACAACGCGCTTTCCACTTCCAACTCCCGGCGATTCAAAGGCGGCGGTACCCCCGATCAGCTCAACCACGTCTCCGCTCCGCACACCGGTCAGGCTGCGACTCGCGACCGCCGCGTTGGTGGTGCCGTCGTAGGTTTTGTTGGCGGCGACAAAATTGCCGGTCACCGTAAACGATGAGACGACCAGGGAGCCCTTTTGGTAGGTGATGTCGTAATTCGTCGCTCGGAACGTGCCGCCGGCCGCGGCGGTAGGAACCAAATCGTAGGTGCCCGCGGGAGAAGCCGCCGTGGCGCCGCCACTCGGCGTGATCGTCACGGAGCCGATCGATTGCCCGGAGACCAGGCCTTGGCTGGAGAAGGCGATCGAGGTCCCATAGGACTTCACCGTGCCGTAAACCTTGGAGTCGTCGTTGGCCCGGATGGTGAGCGGACGGCGGTTAATGGTGAGGGCGCCGTCAATGAACGTGATGGCATAATTGGCGCTGGTAAGGCCTCCCGGCGTGATCGCATGCTGCCCCGCGTTCGTCGCAGTGGCGGCGCCACCACCAAAATTCAGCGAACCAACCAAAACGGCCGCGGTTTCACCGGGAATGAACCCCGTGAAGATCACCGCGTGGCCGCTCGAAGCGAAAATTTGCCCGTCATAACCCTTGGAGCGATCCTCCGCCTTGACCGTCAACGGCACCTTGGCGATGTCGGCGGTGAGAGACACCGGGGCGAGCGTGTAATTGTCCTTGGCCGCCCCCGACAGGCTGAGACCCGAGACTGCAACGGTCTTGCCGGTGCCAGCGTTGGAATTCGCGAAAGCGGCGGAAGCTGTGCCCGCGAGACCTACGTCGTCGCCCGAAACCGCGCCTGACAAGACGGCGGTTCCGGAAACAACGGCGGCCGCGGAACCGTCGTATGGCTTACTGGCAGCGGACAATCCGGTGACGGTAAGTTGCTTCGGGGTAATATTCGCGGTCGTTGGCGCCACCGCGGAAAGCGCGTAATTCGACGCCTTGTTCCCGGAAAGGCTGGCGCCACTCAACGTCACGGTCTTTCCAGCGCCCGCAGCGGCTGATCCGAAGCTGGCGGTGCCGCCCGACAGTGAAACATCATCACCTTGGACTGCGCCCGTGACGATTCGCTCGCCGACGGTCGCCGCGACCAGTCCGTCATAAACCTTGTTCACGGCAGTGAAGGAGCCGGCCACCGCCTTCTTCTCGATCACGCCCACCGCGCCCGTGGCAGATTCCGGCAGGGTGTAGTTGGTCAGGACCGTGTTCGCTCCAGCCACAAAATTACTCGCCGCCAAGGTGGCTGTCACCGTCTTGCCGGTACCGGCGGCAGCCGTGTCGAACGCAGCCGCGGACTGGTTCACTGTCGCGCTCTCCCCGTTGATGACGCCGGCGAGGACATAGTTCGCCGCGGTCAAAGAGGCCGCCGTGGTCCCGTCATACGGCTTCAAAACCGGGCCCTGTACCTGAGCCGAAAGCAGCTTCCGACTAACCTCCCCAATCGGACCCACAGCAAAGGTCGGCAAGGTGTAATTAGCCAGAGTTGTCCCTTGGCTCGGCGAAAAATCCTGCGCCCCGAGGGATGTCACGCTGACGCTCTTGCCGGTGCCGGCGTTGGCGTTGTCGTAGGCCCCCAACGTCTTGGTCACCGTCGCGCTCTCGGAGCCCGCAAAGCCTGCCAGGTCGTAGTTCGCCGCCGCAAGGGTAGCCGCCGCTGTCCCGTCGTACACTTTGGTCACCGTCCCCTTGAGCGCCAAAGTCAGGGACTTGCGGCTAACCGACAGTGTGTTCGTCAATGTGGCCGTGGCGTACTGGCCGCCATCCGTGGGCGTGAAGGTCACCGACAAAGTCTGGCTCCCGGCGTTCAAAACCGCCCCGCTCGCTGGCGTATAGACCAACGTCCCCTGCAGACTCGCGCCCTCGGGGGTCTTCGCCACCGCGTTTAACTGGGTGGGTCCCAGCGCCGTGCCGTAAACAATCGGCCCGGTCGGCACCCAATCGATCACCGGCACCGTCTTGGCCACCACCGAAAGCACGCCATTCTGCAGCGTCAGACTATAGTTCGCCGCGGAACCGCCCGTCAGGGTGATCCCATAATCGCCCAGCGGGCTGTCCGCCGTCGCGGATGTTCCGATCGAAGGTTCCGTGATGGCCGCCTTGGTCTCGCCATTGACAAAGCCCGCGTAGGTGATCGTGAGCGGCGGATTCGCCGCGCCCAACCTTTTGATCTTATTGTCCGCTTTGGCGGTCAGAGGGGCCTTCAAGATCACGCCCACCGCACCCGAGACGGGGTCCTGGGGGAGCGTGTAGTTCGCGAGGCTGGTCCCTTGCCCCGCGGTGAAATCGCCGGGCGCGAGCGAAACCGTCACCGTCTTGCCGGTGGCCGCCGCGGAGGAAATAGCACCTGTGCTCCGGTAATCCGCGTAGTCAGAATTTCCCGTGATGGCTACGTAGGACGAGATGAAGAAGTTCAACCTGCCGGTGCCGCCGGTGACTTGGGCGAGCTCCTGCATGAAGGCAGCGGACTTCGCTGATGTTCCAGCCGCGTTGAGGGTGAAACGCCCCTCGCCGGTCGCGATACCGGTCGTGTAGACTACTCTTGTAACCAACTTTTCCATCGTACCCGACGCCAGCAAAACACCAGCGGTGTCGTAAAATGCAACGGGCGTCGCCACCCCGGACTGGGGCACATACTCCTGAACCGTGATACCGCCGTTTACGCCATCCTTGCCTGAGATGAAGGCAGATTGATTGAGGAAGAGGTCGCCGAACTTGAAAGTAACTCCCGTCTCCCCACTCAGGGAGGTAAACCCGGAGATGTTGAGCGCTTTGCCCCAACTGGGAGGAGGCGTTGGGGTCTGCGCATACTGACCCAAGCCAGCGGTGATTCTCGTCCAAACGTAATATTGGTTACCGTTCACAAAGGCGCCGAGCTTCGTGCCGTCCATGGACCACGAACGCACCACGCCCTCCACATCCATCAGCGTCCCTCCCGCGGCAGCACTGTTATACTTGCCGGAAGACTTGGAGATCGTAATGGCATCACTCGGGAGCAGACCGCTAATCTGGTAATTTGTGGCGCCAACGAAGGCGGCGTCCGTGCCATCATAGACTTTTGCCACCGACCCCTGCAGGGTGACGGTCAGCGGTCGCGGGTTGACGGTGAGGGCCAGCGTGAACGTCGGGCTGTTGCCGCCGGCATTGGTCGCCGTCAGCGAGACGTTCGCAGAGCCAGCCGTGGTCGGCGTGCCGCTGATCAAGCCCGTCGACGTGTTCACGCTCAAACCGCCAGGCAGGTTAGTCGCCGCGTAGGACGTCGGGCTGTTACTCGCCGCGATCTGGTAGCTGAACGCAGTCCCCACCGTCGCGCTTGCCGTCGACGCGCTGTTAATCACCGGAGCGGCCGGCGGGGTGGTCGCCGTGACCGCGGCCGTAATCGTCGCCGGCACATACGTCACCGCCAGCTCATTCACGGCCGCATCCACCACCTCCTTCACCACCGGCACGTTCCCGAAGTCGATCGTGGTCGAACCGCCGGAGAGCACCGAGAAGTTAAGAACGACCAACTCCCGGTTGCCCGTCGCAAAGGTCGTCGATCCCGAGAATGCCACCGCAACCCCGATCCGCCCGGAAGAGGCCTGCGTGGCATTGTACTGCAGGTTCGCCGTGCCCAAACCGGAGCCATTGCTGTACCCCTCGTACTTTAGTTTCGCGGGGTCGAAGGTGACCGAAAAGCCGACGCCTTGCTCGTTACCCTGACTCGCCAGCACAAGCGCCGCGGAACCCGTGCCGCTGATAGCATTGCCGGAAACAACCGCGGATATAGTGCGGCTTTGGGCCAGCAACGCTCCGACGGACATCATGAATACTAACGCGGAGGCTGAAAGACGGGCAAAACTAGATTTCATGGTGATGGCAAAGAGGGGAAACCCGATACCTTTAAGGAAAAGATTTTGGAAACGCACCCTTAAGGGTTCTGCGAGTCGGTTGGTCCGCCAACAGGGGTGATGGGGTCCAACCCAGCCACGTATCGGCCGGCCTGCACCCAATCCGCGATGGTGATTGTGCCGCCGCCCAGACGAAGAGAACCGTCCGAATTCGTGCGCGGCGCGGTATCAACCTTGAGGAAGTCGACACCAGTGGGCCGCGGGTCCAATCCAGCGACGATCCGGCCGATCTTCACCCAGTCGGAAATAGTGAGGGTTCCGCTGCCGTTGATATCGGCTTCAAACCCGGAAAGCGGTGTCACCAAGCCCGCGGAAAATCCAGTGGGCAACACCGAGGCGTCGACCCCGGCTACCTCTTGCGAGACAGGCGCCCCTCCGAACCCTACCACACAGACGTCGGCATTGGTGAGCGTGCTTTTGATGGTGAAGGTCATCTTAAGAATCTCATTCGTACCCGCCACCCATTTACCATTGGACGGTTTCGCGATGGCGAAACCCAAACGGCCCTGAGGCGCTAAAGCCTCGTTCGTTACCAGGGTCGCATCTGATGACTGCGCGCCGAGAGCAGCAGAACCACCGACGTAGGACAATTTATTGGGATCGAACTGCATGCTGAAACCGGCGGCGTTCTCAGCGCCGGTGCCAAGCAGCTGAACCGAGACCGTGATGTTCGATCCTGGAGCAGCGGACTGGCCGACCACGCGGATGATGCGGCTGAAGACCCCGAGGGACGCGGTGCTTCGCGCCACGCCGGCGGAGTCGGTGACCTCACAGGTGTAGAAACCTTCGTCCGCCGAGGTGATGGACGAGATTGTCAGGCTGCCACTCGTTGCGCCCGACAACCGACCCGAGACGTCAGCAAGTCCGACAGCAGACGCGGAGTTCTTCGCCGTGAAAAGCCACTTGTAGGAAAGGGTACCGGAACCGGAAGCGGATACCGAGAAAGTGGTAGAGTCACTCGCTCGCACCGCCGCATCCAAGGCCGGACGGGTGATCGTCGGTCCGCCGAGGACCGTGAGGGCGGCTCCATTCGAGGTGATCGAACCGTTCTGCGCCGTGGTCGCGGTGGCTGAATAGGAGCCGCCGTCGGCGACACCGACGTTGGATATCACGAGTGTCTGGGTGGCGGAGCCGGAGATCCGTCCGAAGGAATCCGACAGGGCGGTGCCGTCCTTGTACCACTTGTAAGTCACGGTCCCGGTGCCGCCGGTGGCGTTGACTTGGAAGCTCGCCGTCTCACCGCGGCTGCGAGTGATAGCCACGGGGTGCTGGGAGAAGGCGAAACTGGAGGCCGTCGTGACCGTGAGCAAGGCCGCGTTGGAGGTGACGTTGCCCGCCGAGTTGGAAACCGTCACGACATAGGACCCCGCGTCCACCGAGGTCGTGGCGGGGATCGTGTAGCTCGAGTTCGTGGCCCCGGAGATGTTCGCGGTCCCCTTCTTCCACTGGTAGGAAAGCGGAGCAGTTCCTGCTGCCACGACCGAGAAAGTGACAGACGCTCCCGCCGTCACGGACTGCGACTGCGGCTGCGTCGTGATCGACGGGGCGATGACTGAGCCTGCCATCATAACGGTCGCTACGCCGGAATAAGTGGAACTCCATCCCGTACTTGAGGGCAAGTATTGGACGACTTGGAGGGTAGCGGGACTGAACGCCGGATAAGTGCTGTCGAGCGTCGGGGCATTACCAAGGAAGGTGGCCCGCAGCAGGGAGGGGGTGCCTGTGAAAGCGAGAGCGCCGATGCTGTTCACCGAGGCGGGAAAAGTGACGTCACCCAGGGACGTGCAGCCCCGGAACGCGTCAGCGGAAATACTCGTCAAACCGGACGGCAGGGAGACGCTTGTTAGCCCGACGCAACTTCTAAACGCGTGCCCGCTTATGCTGGTGACGGTCGAAGGCAGGACGTAGGATCCGGAAATGCCGGCAACCGCGGCTTTGATCAGCGTAGTCTTATTCTTGTTATAGAGTGCCTTTCCATCGCTCGAGAATGCCGGATTGTTCGCGTCGACGGTGATCGACGTCATGCCGAGATTACTTCTGAAGGCGTTGCTTCCGATGCTCGTGACACTGGCCGGGAGCGCCAGACTCACCAAACTGCTGCAGTCATCGAACCCGCCCTGGCCGATGCTCGTTACTCCCTGAGGGATGGTAACGCTAGTCAAGCCGGTGCAGGAACCAAACGCCTGCGGCCCAATGGACAGCACCGTGTTCGGAATGACCACACTCGTGATAGATGTGTTGCCCAAGAATGCGTTTTCGCCGACCGCCGTCACGCTCACGCCGCCAAGCGAGGAAGGGATCGTAACCGAACCTCCGCTACCCGTGTAACCGGTGATGGTGGCTGAGGAGCCGTTAGACGAGTAGACAAAGACGCCGTTGGTGGCACCGCTGACCGTCAGAACGGCGCCGGATGAAGTCACGGAAGACACGGTGTTGGCTACAAGCACGTCGTAATTTCCCGCGTCGCTGACGAGCACACTCGCGATCGAGAAGGAGGCATTCGTGGCACCGGACAGAGCGACCCCTCCCCTACGCCACTGGAAAGTCGGGGCCGGCGATCCTGTCGCCACTACCGAGAGTGTCGCTTGTGCACCCGCCGCGACCGTTTGCGAAACCGGTTGGGTAGTGATGGAAACCCCCCCCGTGCCACCGCCAGCCGAGGTGAACGTGACGTTGGGCACGGTCAGATTCACCGTCCCCACCACGCCGTCTTTGTACTGCGCCACCGTCACCGGAAGTGCCTGCGTGCCGCTCAGGCCGGCATCGTGATTAACCTTAAACGAGAACGCCACCTTCCCGGGCGTCTGCGTTTCGAAGTCGGAAAACGCAAAACCGAGCG
>Ga0194116_10001601_pt1 | contig 31699 bp, 25 predicted proteins | sample TA2MahsurfametaG_4_FD_148617 | JGI IMG/M metagenome (GOLD analysis project Ga0194116, IMG submission 148617) | Freshwater microbial communities from Lake Tanganyika, Tanzania - TA2015008 Mahale S9 surface | ecosystem: Environmental > Aquatic > Freshwater > Lake | place: Tanzania: Lake... | reverse complement strand
GTTTTGCCCACCCCACGTGGCCCACGAATACCCAAGAGCCGCACGTTCCAGGGCATTGTGTCCATTGCGGAGCGGACAAAATCCACCTGAACATGGCGCAGTAGCCCACGAAACTTAGCGGTTAAATTTTCCATATTGTTAATTTGACTTAGCAAAAATACAAAAAATTGCTAATCCTATTCATCAGTTACTGGCTACTAGCAACTAGTTACCAGCAGCAACCAGCAGCTAGCAACCAGCTGCTAGCAACCAGCTGCTAGTAGCCAGTAACTAGTTGCTAGTAGCTAATTTTTTGATTAATGCACTTATTGAGCCCTTCAGCTTTTTGATTTGGGCTTCAAACTCCGGAGTCATTCGTAGTTCCGGAAAAAGTTCTTGGGCAATGTAAAATCCCGAGTGGACTTCCTCAAGTGATCCTCGAGCGATCAATAAAAATTGGCGGTACTGCTTCTCGGTCCCGCGACCCTTTCCTTCGGCGATATTCAATCCCACGGAATAAGCTGCTCGACGGAGCTGCATACGCACATACCGGTCGTTGTCTAGGCATGGATGACGCGTGACGACATAAGTGGTCTTAAAAACTTCTTTGGCTTCCTGCCAAATGCGGAGGTCATAAAATTCGATCATGCGCCCAAGCTAAAACTAATAGCGCGAACACATGTTTGCTACCGGTTACTGGCATCTAGCTGCGCCAGCGGAGCTGGCCCGCTTCGCCGGCAGCCAGTAGCAAGCAACCAGCAGCCGGCGCTTAAGCCTTCGGCTTCAGCGCCGCCGCCTGCTTATTCAAATCGCTCAAAAATGCCCGCCCGCCCAAAAACAGCAGCGTCAAGAACACGCCCAGCACCCCGCCGATCGCGGCTGACTTCAGCTTGGACTCCCGCACGCGCAGCGGGTAGTGGGGACGGTCAATAATTGTGATTAGGGGCTCCTCGCGGGCCGACATCGTCTTGCTGAGCTCGAGGTTCTTCACCAACTCACCGTACAGCGTCGTCAGCATCGTCACCTTCATCTGCTTCTGCATCGTGGGCACCTTGGCCGTGGTCTGCACCGTGAACGAATTCTGGTCTTGGGCCGCGGAATAACCAACCATCGCCGCCTGCAGCTCGGCCGAAACCGAATCCACCCGCTGCTCCAGCTTCGAAATGTTGGCGTGGGCGTTGGCCATCTTGGTCTGCACATAAAAGTCGGTGGACTTGGCCGTCAATAGCTCGACAAATGCGCCGGTAAACACGGGATCGGTCCCGGTGTAGCTTACGGTCACAAAACTCAACTTCTTGTCCACTTTAGATACCGCCAGCGAATTCTCTGACACCGCCTTAACTACAACTCCAATGGCGGAATCTTGACTCGGGCTGCAGCACTTCAGCGGATCAACCGGGTACAACCCCAAGGAATCCCACTTGGCCTTTAGCTTTTTATCAGAGGCGACGTACTGGTTAAGAAGCAATACTGAGTCCCCATCCACCGAAATCGGACTCAGAAGCACGTCCTGCACGATGCGGCGGCTCTTCATCAGCGACAAGAGGTTGTCGCCCCCGAGGCCTTCGCCGCCCCCGCCCATCGAGAACCCAAACTGCGACGCCAAGCCGCTCAAACCTCCACCGCCGCCACCTTGCTCCAAGGCAAAGGTCAGCGAGGCCGTATAGCTGGGCTTAGCCAGCTTCACCTTAAAGTAACCGCCCACCGCAAAGGCGAGTCCCACGGCGGCGATTAAGAACTTAAACCGCCACAGGTAGGCAACAACAGACTGCACCTTGATCCATAACTCGGCAAGGCTGATTTCGTCGCTGGGGTCGATTTGGGGCTGGTTAGCTTCATTCATAGGGGCAAAATTACGGCTTCTGTCTGAAGGCAAGTAGGGTAGATCAGGCTAATCGGGTCACCTGCTTAAAATGTGGATATATTGAGGTGCTTTGAACTTAATCATAGTGTTGGGTTAACGTGGCCCGCCGTACTTTGCGTTCAAGTTTGTTACTCACTTGCGGAACCGAGCTTCTGCACCTGTGGGTGACGGGGCGAAGCCGTTCCTAACGGCAACTAGTTACTAGCAACTAGCTACAAATCAACAGCCATACTAGCATCACTAATCACCAGCAAGACCCGCCTTAAGCTCTTGCTCAAGTTCTTCACGCACCCCGATGCACGGGGTCATTTGCGTGGTTTGGCCGAAGAATTCGGCGATTCCACTAATGCCGTGCGTATCGAGCTTAACAAATTAGAGGAGGCCGGACTGTTAACAAGTGCGAGCGAAGGCCAGAAGGTGGTCTACCATGTAAACAAGACGAATCCGTTTTATTCGGATCTGGTTTCGATGGTATCGAAGTACCTCGGCTTTGACCAACTCATCGAGAGCGTGCTCGAAAAGGTCGGAGACCTTGAGGCCGCTTATGTGGTCGGTGACTATGCTTCAGGCGTCGATTCCGGAACGATTGAATTAGTCCTTGTCGGAGACGTTTATACCGATGTGATCGATGATCTCGTACAACGCGTAGAAAGTCGCATTAATCGCAAGATAAAATATTCGTTGATTAGTGAAGATTTGGACGGGCTTGTTCGACCAAACTTGAAGCTGTTCTGATTAGTGTGGTCCAGACGGCCATATTCTATTCGTAGGTATACAGAAATAGTTAATTAGTTGATTTACAGCGTTAAATAGTTTTATTTAAAATTTTCGATTAGCGTAAATCCCCAAAATTAAACAGTGTTGGTGCGCAGTTTGGTGCGCAGTAAATGATAAATCATGAAATTAGAAAATTCAAAAATTGGTATTATTGGACTTGGATATGTGGGCTTGCCTTTAGCAGTTGCTTTCGCTGAAAAATATCCTGTAGTTGGGTTTGACATCAATCAAAACAGAGTAAAGGAGCTACTTGAAGGAGTGGACAATACCCTGGAAATTGACAGTAGCCATTTGCAATCAGTTTTGAGAACCACCCTAACCAATGGTAATGGATTTTCCCCAACAACTAATTCAGTTGACTTAGTAAATTGCAACATCTATATTGTTACTGTTCCAACTCCAACAGATAGATATAATAGACCAGTATTAACTCCAATGATAAAAGCGAGTGAAACAATTGCAAAATTTCTGAGAAAAGGGGATATTGTAATTTATGAATCGACTGTTTATCCAGGAGTAACGGAGGATGAGATGGTACCTGTGCTTGAGGGAGTTAGTGGCCTAAAGTATAATGAAGACTTTTTTTGTGGTTACTCACCTGAGCGAATAAATCCAGGCGATAAAGAACACACAGTAACCAAGATATTAAAGGTTACAAGTGGATCAACTCCAGAAATTGCTGATTTTATCGATGATATCTATAAGAGTATAATTACCGCAGGAACCCATAAAGCTTCAAGTATTAAGGTTGCAGAGGCTGCCAAAGTAATTGAAAATTCACAACGTGACATCAATATTGCATTTGTTAATGAATTGAGTAAGATTTTCAATTTAATGGGTATTGATACCAATGAGGTACTTGAGGCTGCTGGAACGAAATGGAATTTTTTAAAATTTAAGCCTGGACTTGTAGGAGGTCATTGTATTGGTGTTGATCCTTATTATTTGGCCCAGAAAGCTCAAGAAGTAGGTTATCATCCAGAAATAATTCTTGCTGGACGCAGGTTAAATGATTCAATGGGTAAACATGTGGCTACTGAAGTAGTAAAGTTCATGATGCAAAAAAGTTTGAAGGTACCTCAATCGGATGTGTTAATTTTAGGATTTACTTTCAAAGAAAATTGTCCTGATTTTAGAAATACTCGTATTATCGATATAATCAAAGAGCTTAAGAATTTTGAAATTAAAGTGGATGTTTATGACCCTTGGGTTAATATTGAAGCGGCTGAAATGGAGTATGGAGTAGCTATTATCAATCAAATTCCAGATAGAAAATACTCTGCAGTGATTTTAGCAGTAGCCCACGATGCTTTTTTATCCATTGATGTAAGGTCATTAGTCGGTGAGCAAGGAGTGGTTTATGACGTTAAAGGGATATTACCTAAGAATACAGTTGATTCAAGTTTATAATATGTTTAATAATAAACTATACAAAGAAAAATATTATAACTTAGATCTCTCGAATTTTTCATTTCTTATAACAGGAGGCGCAGGATTTATTGGGAGTAATATTGTTGAGTATCTTTTAAGGCATAATGCTGGTCATATTCGCATCTTAGATAATTTGTCGAATGGGTATTTTGAGAATATTAGGGATTTTCTTGAGCATAATAATGTCGAGTTTGTTCAAGGAGATATTCGAGATCTAGAAACATGCAAACTTGCGGTAAAGGGCATGCATTATATCTCTCATCAAGCTGCATTGGGGTCAGTACCTCGTTCAATACACAATCCTATAACCACCAATGATGTTAATATTTCAGGATTCTTGAATATGCTGGTAGCGGCTAAAGAGGAGAATTCTATTAAGAGAATGGTATATGCTGCTAGTAGTTCTACCTACGGGGATCATAAATCGTTGCCAAAAGTAGAGGATAGGATTGGTAAACCACTTTCGCCTTATGCAGTAACTAAATTAGTAAATGAACTGTATGCTGATGTATTCGCTAGAGCGTATAATTTGAAAACAATAGGATTAAGGTATTTCAATGTGTTTGGACCCAAACAAAATCCAAATAATCCTTATGCTGCAGTTATTCCTTTGTTTGTAAATGCAGCAAAATCAGGCACACCTCCAAAAATTTTCGGGGATGGGGAACAAACTCGAGATTTCACTTTTGTCGAAAATGTTGTCCAAGCAAATATTAGAGCATTGTTAACATCGAATGAAGAAGCTATAAATCAAGTCTATAATATTGCCTTTGGTGAACGTATATCATTAAATAAATTATGGCAAGAAATATGCGTATTAAAGGGAATAACGATTGACCCTGTATATTTACCTAATAGGCCAGGAGATATATTAGATAGTTTGGCAGATATTTCAAAAGCGAAAAAACATCTTGGATATGATCCTGATTTTTCATTAAAAGCAGGGTTAGCTATTTTGGTTGAAGAAACAGAGGGTTAATCTGGCATGTCAAATTTAAAAAGAAATACTTTTTGGTCGTTGTTAAGTATTGGTACTTATGCAGCTGGTCAATGGTGGATTTTGTCTTTTATGGCCAGAATGGGAAAAGTAGAACAAATAGGTTATTACAGTTTGGCGTTGTCGGTTGTAACACCATTGGCTGTTTTTTCAAATTTGAATTTAAGATATTTATATGTTGCAAATAGAGCATCTGATTTAGCATTCTCTGATTTTTTGAGTCTTAGAAAATGGATGTTTGTAATTACGCTGCTGATAATTTTGGCTGTCGCATTTTTTTCAAAATATGAATTGATAATAAAATTATTGATTATTACGGTCGGTATTTATAAATTGACAGAAAGCGTGAGTGATATGTATTTTGCTTTTCATCAGAAGAATGAGCAAATGTCATTTATCACAAGATCGATTCTAATTCGAAGTTCTTTATTATTTGTTTTTTTTACTGCCACATTCTATTTTACAAAAGACATACTCGTAAGTTCTTGTGTTATTGTGTTGATTTATTTAACAACTCTTTTATTCATAGATTCAAGACTCGCTTCTGTAAAATTCAATTTTGTAGGAGGGGGTTTGCAATTCCTTAAAGGTAACAATAGAGCATATTATAAAAAGCTATATAGATTGTTCATAATGGGATTGCCAATGGGAATGAGTTTAATGATATATTCTGCAATAATTGCTGTTCCGCGTTTTTTTATTGAAAAATATATTGGTATTGAGCAGTTAGGTATCTATTCTGCTTTATATTATTTATACAGTTCAATTGTTTTGATTTCGATTGGGTTAGCTGATGCCGCTTTACCAAGTTTTGTACGATTAGATAATTCTGGAGATCAAAAAGCATTTTGGACCTTATTGTTTAAATATTCAAAGCTGACAGTTGTTTTTATTGCTGGATGTGTTTTGATAGTAAGTCTGTTTGGGGATGATTTGCTTACTTTTTCGTATGGTAGTCTTTTTTCGACGTATAAGGAGCTTTTCATATTAGGCATCATTGTTTCAGGCTTTGAAATCATAAACAAGTTTTTATCAGTTTGTATGACGGCAAAAAAAATTCTAAATCTTCAACCAATATTAAGTTTAGTAACCTTTGTGAACATACTATTTATGTGTGTTCACATGCGAGCGGACATAACCTTGACAAAAGTCTTGTATGCCCAAGGGTTTGCATTTGGATTTCAAATGATAGCAACTGGGATTGTTTTGGCTCTTACTCAAAAGAAGTCATTCATAGTTTCTAGTCATGTGGTTTAAGCGAATCGGGGTAATGGTTTTTTCAATGGGTATTGTTTTGTCACCTGCCTCTCAATTGAGGATTCCCGGAACGTCAATAGGGCTAGGTGAAATGTGTGCATTGTTATCTGTATTTATCGGTCTTTTATTTTTTGCTCTAAATCCTGTAGTAGTTGTAAATAAGCTTAGTATTTTTCAAAGAAATTATATTACATTTTGGCTGCTTTCATTGGTGATATTTTGTTTAGGTTCTTTTTATGCCAAGATAATTAATGTATTAGATGAGGGTAGTACTGTACACAATTTTAGTGCTTATTTATTAATTTTTTTAATGATAAGCTTATTTCTATTATTCTATATACCTAGTTTTCCTGATTTAGGAGAACGGGTTCTGTGGAATATTTTGTTTTTTTCGGGCCTATTGAATCTGTTTTATACTTTTTTATGGGCGACATCTGTGGTATCCTTTTTACAATATGAATTGTTTTATGGTATTCGGTTTACTGGTTTTGGATTAAACCCAAATCAATTAGCATTAAGTTGTTTGCCTGTGCCTTTTTTAGCTTTGCATTCTTTTCGATCAAAAACTAATTCTAAGTTTAAGAGATTTTATTCGCTTTTATCTTTACTTGTTACTTGTTTCGTGGGTGTTGTTACGTTAAGTGATGCTTTGATCTTTGCTTGGTTATTAGGATTCTTGGTATATTATTATAATATAAATCTCAGAGGGCTTTTTAATAAGCCCTTTGAACAAATAATTAATAAGCTAGCATTTACTTTTTTACTGATACTTATCGGGTTGCTATTTATTCATCAGATTAATGATTATATAAAAGATACATACGGAGATGGCGTTTCTAATAATCAGGGTTCAGATCGGATCTTATATTGGTCAAATGCTCTACACGCCTTTATACACTCCCCATTATTTGGATTAGGCCCGGGTAGTTATTCTGGGGGAACACCATTTGGACAAGAGGAGGCACATAACACTTTTTTAGATTGGTTGGTGTCAACAGGATTAATTGGCGTCAGTATGTTTATTTTTTTGATGTTTCAAAAATGGAGAAAATTATGGAGGAATAGTCCGAAAGAGTATATCTCTATTTTTGTTGCTTTGATTGCATTTTCAATGTTTCATCTCATTTTAAGACATTTCATTTTTTGGATATTGATCATTTTTATCTAAAGGTCTAGGATAAGAACTCAGTGTAATAACGATTTATAATTTATGTGTGGAATAAATGGCATTATTAGTAAAGCACCATTTGAGTTGATAAATTCAAGTTTGGAGTCTATGAATAATTTAATCGTTCATAGAGGGCCAGACGATGATGGTATTTATGTAAATTCGGAACGAACTGTGGCGTTAGGTATGCGCAGACTATCCATAATTGATCTTGTGTCTGGTCATCAGCCAATGATTTCCGAAGATGGGAAAATCGTTATTGTATTTAATGGAGAAATATACAACTATCAAGAGTTAAGGAAAGTTTTAATAGCTCAATATAATGTACAATTTAAAACGAGTTCCGACACAGAAGTCATCTTGTTGGGTTATCAACACGAAGGACAATCGTTCTTTGTTAAGCTCAATGGGATGTATGCGATAGCTATTTACGATTTACATGTTTCTAAGTTATTTGTAGTTAGAGACCGGGTAGGGGAAAAACCCTTGTACTATTGGAAGAACGAAGAGTACTTTATTTTTGGTAGTGAGTTAAAATCCATTAAACATATTTTAAACGATCGAGGGTTTGAGGATCTTAAAATTTCAAAGATTGGGTTAAATATCTATTTTAACTTAACGTTTATACCAGCACCTCACACTATTTATGAAAATGTATTCAAATTAGAGTCAGGCAGATATATTGAGTATGATTTAAGTAGTTTTGAATATAAGGAAATCAAGTATTGGGATATACAGGAGGTTTCTGAGAAGGATAAATTAAAAGATTATACAAGAGCTAAAAAAATTCTAAGGGAAAGTGTATATGATAGCGTAGAAAAGAGAATGATGTCAGATGTTCCATACGGAGCATTTCTTAGTGGAGGTGTTGATTCAAGTATTATTACGGCTGTTATGGCTGATATTAAATCGGATGAACGAATTAAAACATTTTCTATTATTTCTGATAATAAAAAATTCGATGAGTCAGCACGATCAAATGCAGTATCTAAACATTGTCAAACGGAACATTTTCCTATCTTATTAGATTTTGATGCTATTCAAGAAGATATGGAAAAAGTAATTCTCAATTTTGATGAACCATTTGCCGATTCATCTGCTTTACCTTCTTTTTTTGTATCAAAGATTACCAAACAGTATGTTAAAGTTGCATTAACCGGTGATGGAGGTGATGAAGTGTTTGGGGGGTATAATCGTTATTTGATGCAAGGCTATGCCAACAAGTATCGTAAAATAGTACCTGAAATCATTCATAATAACTTGGTGAAACCTCTATTTGATCAAATCAGCTTAAAGAAAGACGACAGAGGGGCTTTATTCAAGATCAAAAAGTTTTTGAGAACTGTCAATGCTACCGACTTTGATAATCTTATCAACATTATGTCTTTGGGTTTTTTAAATGAAGAATTAACTGACATGCTTAATTCGTCATATTATGTTGATTCCAAGCAATATTTCTTTTCCGAAATTTATCACAAGGCGAAAAATTTTTCAACTATTTCCAAAGCTCGCTTTCTTGATTTCAAGATCGCCTTAGAGGGTGATATGTTAGTAAAAGTAGACAGGTCAAGTATGTTGAATTCAATGGAATGCCGATCCCCTTTTTTGGATCATCGACTTGTTGAATTTGGATTTATGCTGCCTGATAATTTTTTGATCCAAAAAGGGCAGACAAAAATGATATTGAAAGATACCTTCAAGGATCATTTACCAGAGGGTTTGTTTTCTTTGCCTAAAAGTGGATTTGGCGTACCAGTAGGCGATTGGTTAAGGGATTCGTTAAGAGATGAATTGATTTCATATATTGATCCTGCTTTTATTCAAGACCAAGGTATTTTTAACCTTGATTATATAACTAAACTTGTTAATAATCATTTAGAACAAAAAGACGATAATACATTTAAAGTTTGGACATTTTATTGTTTCCAAAAATGGTATAATTCTAATTTTTAATTATTTATGAAAACGAAATTATCAAGCAACAATCCTTTTAAAAGCACAATGCGGCTTCCACATGCCTTTGCTTGGGAAATATACGCTGAGTTAAAACTAAATGGGCGAGAGATTGTTGCATTGGATTATGGTGCATATGATGGCAGATTGTTGGATCAGTTTATAAAAGATGGTATAGTGTGTAAAGGCGTTAGCGTAGATTTGAATAGAGATATAGTTGAAAGTCAAAGATCTTTGTTGCAGCTTGGGCATAGCTTAGAACTTATATATAAAGGAGAACCGTTAACTTTCAAAGATGAATCTTTTGATTGCATAACTATAATGGGTGTTCTAGAACATGTTCATGATCAAACAGCTATATTGAATGAATTATCACGAGTGTTGAAAAAGGATGGAATATTCATTGTAGCAGTGCCAGGTAAACATTTCTTTTCATTTCTTGATTTTGGTAATTGGAAGTTTATTTTTCCAAACATCCATCGTTTCTATATTACACGAAGGTTCGGGAATGAATATTATGAAAAACATTTTGTACAATGTGTTAATGGATTGATTGGGGATATAGAAGTCGAGAAAAGTTGGCATCAGCATTTTCGATTTAACGAACTATCAAGATTATTAAAGGAATCCGGTTTTGAGGTTTTCAAAGAAGATGGTTTTGGTTTTTTCTTCAGAATTTTACATAACGTAGGCTATTTGTTTCCTTTTTTAAAAACAGCCATTGAAAAACTAATGAATTTAGATGCACGAATGTTTTCTTCAGCTGAAATCTTCGTTGCTTCAAAAAAAATAATCTAGTGAGAATCGTTTTTATTGAAGGTGATCTTAATAATGCTATTTCAGGATTTAGGAAAGATTTAGTTGAGCAACTTACTATTAGAGGATATGAGGTAATACTTGTGGGCTTTAAAGCCTATAATAATGAATTTGGTGAAGGTGATAAGAAAAATACGTCTCTTCAAATTCTAGATCTAGGACAACTTTCATCAAACCCAATAAAGTCAATTAGATCCATTGTTCGATTATTCTTTTTTTTACTTAGAATCAAACCAAAATTATGTATAGCATTTAATTTAAGGCCTATTTTATTTTTGGGCGTAGTTAATTTTTTTTTAAAGATTCCAAGTATTGCAACTATTACGGGTACTTCAACGATTTCTGAAGGGAAAGCCCACAACACAATAATTAAGTTTCTTACGGGATTCTTGCTAAATTTCTACAAGGTAGTTTTTTTTCAAAATACTAACGACAAACAATTATTTACCGATATTGGATTAGGTGGTGTAAAAGTAAAGGTTGTACCTGGATCAGGGGTTGATACCAAGTATTTTTCAAAAGAATGTACACGAGATTTTAAAGATCACGAAAAATATTCTGACTTTTTGTTGGTATCAAGGATAATTAAACAAAAAGGAATTCTTGAATATATTGAAGCAGCTCGGCAAATTAAAAAAACATACCCTAATATTATTTTTGGCATTCTAGGGCCATTTTATTCTAATTCTAAAGGCAATAATACTATTTCGCCGGAATTTATTGAAAAAGCTGAAAAAGAAGGGATAATTAAATATTTCGGCTTCTCTAATAATGTTAAAGAGTTTATGTTGGCAAGTAAATGTATTGTATTGCCAACATATGGTGAAGGGATGTCAAATACACTTTTGGAGGCAGCTTCATTAGAAAGACCAATCTTGGCGTCAAATGTTTCTGGCTGTAAAGAAATTGTTGATCACCTAGTAACGGGTTATTTATTTGAGAAACAATCTGTATCAGCATTAACAGATGTACTTCGTAAATTTTTATCATTGACTGAGGATGATAAAGAAAAAATGGGTGAATTGGCTAGAAAAAAAATTATAATTCAATTTGATAAATCAATAGTAATTAATTCTTATTTGGAAGAGGTGCGATTAATTATCAAATAGAGGATTTATCTCCTCAGTTATTGATTAGAAATTCAACAATTTAATTTATGAAGAATATTGTAGTAATTGGCGGAAATATGGGAGTTGGTTTTGAAGTGGTAAAGGCATGTTTAAAAAATGGCCATCGGGTCGCAGTTGCCTGCAAAGAACCTGCCGAATCTTTTCCTATAAAGGATAATGAAAATGTTATGGTCAGATCATTTGACCTTAGAGATACAGATAAATGTGTTCAGTTCATTGAAGAGGTTTTATCATTATGGCAGAGGATCGAGGGAGTTGTATTTTATGCGGGCATTACACCATTTTCAGGACTTGCTGATTGCACTCAGGAAGTATATGATGATATATTTGACATTAATTTGAAATCTACTTTCTTTATCACGCAAACAGTGTTGAAAACAATGATCAACCATGGAGGCAGTTTTGTGTTCTTCGGAACTTCTCACATGGAATCGGGCCAGATGGATAGAGCTGCTTATGCGATTTCAAAAGGTGGTGTTAAAATATTGGCGGAGCATCTGTCTAGACGATATGCTAAATTCCGCATCCGTTCAAATATTGTAGTAATGGGTTGGACCGCTACTGAAGGCGAACTAGAATTAAGAAAATCTTTAGGTATTTCCAGAGAAGAACTTGATGCTGAAGCATCGGCGTATATCCCAATGGGGCGAATGCTTACAGTATATGATCCTGTTCCAGCAGTTATGTATTTTTTATCTGACGAATCCTGTATGGTAACTGGTTCCACAATACGGGTTAATGGAGGCGAATATATTTAGAATGAAGTACGATGTTGAACTGGTAGCAGACCTGGGCGCCGAATTGCTTGAAGGGCCAGTATTCGATAAGGCTACTCATCTACTTTATTTCGTTTCTATTTTGAATTACCGGGTGTACAGGTTTAATCCTTTAACCAGGGAGATGCGTCACATTCAACTTACATCTCCAACAAGCTGTGTTTACATAAGTGCTGAATTTGGAATCGTAACTGCATCAACTCAGGGCTTTTATAATTTGAATTTTGAGTCGTTAACTGCAGAAAAAATATTCGAAATTGAAATTCCATCCAATACGCGGTTTAATGACGGAACACTGGATGCAAAAGGACGCTTCCTGATAGGAACCATGGGCTATCCGGAGATTATTGATAATTTGGGGTCTGTTCTGTCATACTCCAATGGTGATGTTAAAGTGCTAATCAGCAATACAACCATTTCCAATGGTATCGTCTTTTCTAAGGATTCAAAGAACATGTTCTTTATCGACACACCTGCCCGTACCATAGCAAAATATACTTACGATTTGGAATCTGGTTCATGTGAGTATATAAAGGATATAGTTCATTTTCGGGGTGCAGGTGTCCCAGACGGTATGGATATAGATGAATATGGTAACCTCTGGGTTGCAGAATGGGGTGGATATTGCGTGTCAATTTGGAATTATCGTACAGGAAACTGTATGGGAAAAATAGAAATCCCTTTACAGAATGTAACTTCAGTTTGCTTTGATAATTATAAGAACCTTTATGTGACAACTGCAAGGTCAAATGCAAATGGAGAAGAAAAAGGTGGGGCTGTATTTTACGTTAAATTAAGAAGGGATGCTTAAGAACGTACCACGGATCAGTGTGATCGTACCCATTTATAATGTTGCTTCATTTCTGCCTAAGTGTATAGAGAGTATCCTTGAGCAATCTTTTGCTGATTTTGAATTGATCCTAGTTAACGATGGCAGTCCAGATAATTCTCATGACATCTGTTTGACTTACCAGGAAAAAGATAAAAGAATCACTATCATTAATAAACCCAATGGTGGCTTATTGAGTGCTAGAAAGGCTGGATTAGAATCTGCATGTGCGGAATTTATTTCATTTGTTGACGGCGATGACTGGGTTGATGTTGATTTCCTAGCATCGATGTATAGAATTGTAGAATTGCACCAGGTTGACCTTGTTATTAGCGGCCATATCAGGGCTTTTGAGGGAAGGAATGAGAAAATAACACCTTTATATAAGCAAGGGGTATATGCTTCTTTTGACCTTTCTGAGTTACTCAATAATATGTTGAATACGAGTACTTTTTTTCAACATGGCGTATCAACTTATGTATGGAACAAATTATTCCGGCGTGAATTACTTGCTGAAATCTTATTTTATGTTCCCAATGAAATTACAATGGGTGAAGATGCCGCCATTACATATTCGTATATGCCACTCAGTTCGAGCATAGGCATCACACATAGTTGTAATTATTTTTACAGGCAAAGGGTGAACTCAATGGTCAAGGCTATTCAGAGTAGTGAGCTGGAGAGAAGCCACCTGATCAATTTAGTATCTTATTTGTATACAGCCTTGTTAGAAAAAATTGATGTAGTAAAACTCAGGCGTGATCTGTTGTATTATCTGTATTCGCAGGCATTGGTGCGTTTTGGGGGACTGATATCTAACTCAGAATCACATATACCTTTTCAGGGGCTAAAAAAAGGTGACCGAGTTTTGGTTTATAGTTCCGGAACTTTTGGCCAGCGATTAGTTGCATTTAATAATATTCACAATGTCTTTCAATTAACCTCTTGGATCGATTTGGATCATGTCGAAAGTAATGAACTTGGCTTACAAGTAGATTCGCCGTTCTTTAAGATCGCGAAAGAATATGATTCTATAATTATTGCTAGTATTGATGGAAGCCAGATCGAACAGATATTAAATGTGCTGTCTCTCTATGGTTTCAACTGTGCCAAATACAGGCCTTTGATCCTGGATAAAGAGTTTGTTATTTCCTATTTAAGCTATATTGGATTCAATTTTAATTTTTTAAATGATTGATAATCTTTTAAGCGGCAAAAGATTGCTGATCCTTGGCGGAAACCCTGAAACAGGGATATTAGTTGATATTGCCAATTCACTTGGTATATACACCATCGTTGTTGACCCTAACCCGGATGCCCCTGCCAAACAAAAAGCAAAGGAACATCGTGAATTTGATGGTTTTGAAGTGGATAAGATTGTTGAATTTGCGAGAGAAAAAAAAGTAGATGGCGTAATTGTAGGTGTTGCTGATATTTTAGTGGCTCCATATCAGGCCATTTGTGAAAAGTTGAATATGCCTTGCTATGCCACAAAAGATATCGTAAAAGCATTTTGCAGTAAAGATGGCTTTAAATCAGCTTGTGAAAAATATGGCATTCAGGATATTCCCGGTGTTTACATCAATGATACTTCACAGGTTACGAGCCTGAAACTGGAATTACCACTGATGATTAAGCCCGTTGATAGTGGCGCAGGCGTTGGCATGCGCATATGCTATGAAAGATCAGAACTGGAAGAAGCTATCACCAAAGCATTGTCTCATTCTAAGAAAGGGGGAGTATTGGTAGAGCAATATATGAACTGCGATGACATGTTTGCATATTATACATTCAAAGATGGAAAAGCGTATTTATCCGCTCTTGCTGACAGAATCACAACTAAAAAACAGGGAAATTTAAGCCCTGTGTGTGTGGGGGCGATATATCCATCCAAATACGCAAATGAATTTATAAAGAATGTAAATCCGGGAATGCTTAGTTTTTTTGAAAAATTGGGAGTGAAGAATGGTGTGTTGAATGTTCAGTTTTTTATAAAAGATGGCCGCTTTTATGCATATGATCCCGGTTTTAGATTACAAGGTGAAGCCCCGCACATTCATATAGCAGCGATCAATGGATTTGATCACAGGAAGATGCTGCTTAATTTTGCACTCACTCGTTCATTAGGTGTGGCCGATCTCGACGAGAGAAATGATTGTTTATTCCGGAATAAATATGGGACGACCGTATGGGTGCTATTAAAAAGTGGAAAAATCGCTGAGGTGATCGGTCTTGATAAAATAAAGAACGATAAAAGTGTATCTTTTTTGCTCCAACGCTTTTATGAAAATGATGTTGTAGAGTCCAGTATGGTAGGAACAGAACGACAGGTGTTCGCAAGAATATATGCCCAATGCGATTCTTTTGATCAACTAGGGGGTAAGATCATAGAATTTCAGAAAATGCTTACCATTAAGGATGTTAATGGTGACAATATGATCGTAGATTGGGTCGATCCTCAAAAAATAAAAGATTATAGGTCTTATGAAAACTGATTCAGTGCTTACGCTAACAGGCAGGACAGCCGTTGTAACCGGCGGATCGAGAAATATCGGTCTTGCGATCGCGAAGAAATTTATAAAGGGCGGGATGAATGTTGCAATACTAAGTGTCACTCAAGGTAGTGCTGAGAAGGCCGCTGCTTCTATAGTAGAGAACGGAGGTACTGCCATTGGAATTCAATGTGATGTTTCAGATCTTGCTTCTGTACAGGCTGCATTGGTAACTATCGATCAGCATTTTGGTTCAATTGATGTACTCGTGAATAGCGCAGGAGTTTTGGATATGGCGAGAATTCCTGAAATGACAATTGAGCATTGGGATGAAGTGATGTCGATAAATGCAAGAGGCGCTTTTTTCATGATCCAACAAGCTGTTAAATACCTCGAAAAAAGCAAAGCCCCACGCATCATCAATATATCGTCCAACTCAGGCAGAATGGGTGGATTTGAAAATGGTATGGCATACAGTGCATCAAAAGGAGCCATGATAGCTATGACCTATGGTATTGCACGCCAATTAGCCCTCAAAAAAATAACTGTAAATTGTGTTGCCCCAGGTACTATTGAATCCGATATGTTGAAGGCAAGGGATGAGGAAACAATAACAAGATTACTGGGCAGATTACCTATAGGAAGATTTGGAACATCTGATGAAGTGGCTGCTGCAGTATGTTATTTCGCAAGTGAAGAAGCCGGGTTTACAACGGGCGCCGTTTTAGATGTGAATGGTGGTTTATTTATGGGCTAATAATTAATATTTATGTCAAAAATTCTTGATCAATTCAGTCTTTCAGGAAAAAAAGCAATTGTAGTTGGTGGCGCCGGCGATCTAGGTGTGGCAATGGCAGAAGCACTTGTAGAAGCCGGGGCACAAATTGTGATCATCGACCTGGATGATAAGGTCTTTGGTATCTGTGAAAATTTATCCAGACAAGGATATACAGCAACTGCCATAAAAGCAGATGTAAGCGATAGGGCACAGATCAAAAGCTCTTTTGAAACCGCTTTAAATACATTGGGAGGAAAAGTAGATATCCTCGTAAATAGCGCCGGCATACAACGAAGGCATAAAAGCGAAGTATTCCCCGAAAAAGACTGGGACGACGTGATATCGATCAATCTTAACGCAACATTTTTTTATTGTCAGCTTGCTGCCAATGTAATGATACCAAATGGATGGGGTAAGATCATAAATATCGCATCTATGATGAGTTTCTTCGGTGGCATTACAATTCCTGCTTATGCTGCTTCCAAAGGTGGTGTTGCTCAATTATCAAAATGTCTTTCCAACGACTGGGCCGTAAAAGGTATTACCGTTAATGCGATCGCACCAGGATATATGGATACACAGCTAAATGTCGCTTTGATCAATGATCCGGTAAGAAATGCCGAAGCTTTGAACAGGATACCCATGAAAAGATGGGGAATAGGTGCAGACCTGAAAGGGCTTACTGTATTTTTAGCATCTCCAGCGAGTGATTATATATCCGGAACCGTTATCCCAGTTGATGGTGGGTACTTGGCCAGATAAAAAGTATTCAATAACTTAACTTTTTTTGATTAGAATTTAAACAATTATTGAATTGATGTCACTTGATAGTTTTTTTAAATAAATATTTAATTATGATAGATTTTATTTCGCAATTGCTAAAAGCAAAAATAACAGCAGACCTGCCACTTTCAGACAAGGAAGTAATAGATAAATTGCAAACAAGCAAACTTCCCCTATTTTTGTGGGGTTGTGGTAATTATGCAGAGTATATCTATGGAATTTTAAGCAAAAATAAGATCGCCATAGACGGGGTATTTATCGATACTGAGCCGAAGAGCGAATTGGAATTCCATGGGCACAATGTTGTCTCTTTTAAAGAGGTGGAGTCAAAATATCCCCGTATTAATATTATCAGGGGAAATGGTAATATAGAACAGGAAGTGCGTTATAGGTCAATGCCAATGGTTGAGACCGTCTATAGCTTCTTTGACCTAATGGGCTTTGGGTGGCATATCAATGATGAAATAATCGATCAGTATGCTGACACGATCAATGCCATGTACAATGCATTTGCCGACGATACATCGATGGAAAGTTTTGCAGCTTATTTAAAGTCAAGATATTTTGGCAGCTGGACATATATCCAGCCACATGTATGTGAAAAAATGTACTTCCCAGACTTCATCGAATTAAGCGGCCATGAATCATTTATTGATTGCGGGGCCTTTGATGGGGATACCCTCAAGTCGTTTTCAAATAAAACCAGTACATGGGATAATTATTTGGCCTTTGAACCCAGCATAAAACCGTACGATGCATTGTGCAATTATATTGCTGATAATAGATTGGAAAATGTTCATACATACAAAACCGGTGTATGGTATAAAAAAACAACATTAAGTTTTGTTGAAGGTAATGACATTTCAAGAATTGTTGAGGGCGACTATGATGGGACTAGAATAGAAGTAGATGCGCTTGATAATATTTGCGGTAATGTGCCCGTCACTTATATTAAGATGGACCTGGAGGGCTCTGAAATGCATGCATTGAAAGGGGCAAAAAGTACGATCCTCAAAAATAAACCTAAATTAGCAATCTCTCTTTATCATAATCAGTCCCACCTGGTTGACATATATAAGTTTATATCCGGGTTGAATTTAGGATACAAATTTTACTTTAGAATTCACACTAAGGTTGGCTCTGATGTAGTATTATATGCTGTTTAAATATTAGAAATGGCAGAAATGAAAAAAATTTGGCTCTCCTCCCCACACATGGGAGGCGCCGAAGAAAAATATGTAAGAGAAGCATTCGATACTAACTGGGTAGCACCATTGGGACCCAATGTTAATCATTTAGAATCAACTATATCGGAAACACTTTCTTCATCTTCCCCATATTATACCGCTGCCCTAACATCGGGTACCGCAGCCTTGCACTTAGCGCTCAGATTGTTGAATGTGGAGGCTGGTGATGTAGTGATGGTGCAGAGTTTCACTTTCTGCGGGACCACCAATCCGGTGACATATCAGGGCGGGGAAATTGTTTTTATTGATTCTGAGCCAGATACCTGGAACATGTGTCCGGTAGCATTGGCTCAAGCAATGGCAGATTACCAAAGCAAAAACATAAAAGCAATCATGCCGGTTCATCTGTATGGTATGCCAGCCAAAATGGATGAGATCCAGGCCATTGCCGATCAATACCAGGTGCCTGTCATTGAAGATGCCGCAGAAGCATTAGGGTCTGCTTTCAAAGGTAACGCCTGTGGAACTTTCGGATTGATGTCTGCATTAAGTTTCAATGGAAATAAAATCATTACAACTAGTGGAGGAGGAGCCCTAGTATCTAAACATAAGGACTACATCGACCAGGCTAGATTTTTAGCCACGCAAGCACGTGATGATGCACCTCATTACCAGCACTCACAAATTGGGTATAATTACCGGATGAGTAATATTATAGCTGGTATTGGACGAGGTCAGATGGAAGTATTAAATCAGCGTGTAAAACAACGTAGAGCTAACAATCAACTATATAGAGATTTTTTCAAGGATATAGCTGGTGTTACTTTCCAAACCGAACCCAATTCAAGCTACTTCAGCAATTATTGGCTTACTGCAATATTGATAGATCCAGCATTGTCAGGTGGTATCAATAGAGAAGATGTACGTTTGGCCTTAGATGCCTATAATATAGAATCTCGACCATTATGGAAACCGATGCATATGCAACCTGTTTATGAAGGGACAAAGTTCTATGGGTCAGGAGTATGTGAAAATTTATTTGAGCGAGGTTTATGCTTACCCAGTGGGTCCAATTTAACGCAGGAAGAGTTTGATCGTATTTTTTCTGCATTGTCAGCGATTTTTTAGAAATAGTATTGAATATCTATCGCAAAATACTGAAACCAATAGCTGATTTTTTATCAGCGTTTGTTTTATTGGTAACTCTATCCCCTATAATTATCAGCACTGGTTTATTATTGCTTTTAGCCAACAAGGGGAAAGTATTTTTTTTTCAGCAACGCCCAGGGTTAGATGCGCGCCCCTTTAAAATTATCAAGTTTAAGACCATGAGGGATGCTTTTGATGATTTAGGAGTACAATTACCTGATGAGGCTCGTTTAACAAGAGTTGGTGGATTTGTTCGATCAGTATCATTAGATGAGTTACTGCAGTTAGTAAACGTTCTCAAAGGAGATATGAGTTTGGTAGGGCCAAGACCTCTTATGATTCAATACCTTGAGCTATATTCAACAGAACAAGCCCGTCGCCATAATGTTAAACCCGGTATTACAGGATGGGCTCAGGTCAACGGTCGTAATTCAATTTCTTGGGAAGAAAAGTTTCGATTAGATGTGGAGTATGTTGAAAATCAATCATTTTGGTTGGATTGTAAAATTCTATGGATGACATTTTTGATTGTCATTCGGCGAAAAGGAATTAGCTCTGATGGACATGCGAGCATGGAGGAGTTTAAGGGTTCAAACCAGTAAGATTTACATAGCCGCACCAATTTATCCCCCCTCAAAAAAAATTTAAAACTATCCCTTTCATATCATCCGGGCTTGGGGGGGAATACAAGTTCGTTTAATAAAAGTACCCCGGCCGCGCGAGCGGCCGGGGTTCCGAATAAAGCCCTTAAAACGGCTTAGTAGCGGTAGGTCTCTGGCTTGAACGGACCCTTCACCTCAACGCCAATGTATGCGGCTTGGTCGGGGCTCAAGGTATCCAGCTCGACACCGATTGACTCGAGGTGCAGGGCGGCAACCTTTTCGTCGAGGTGCTTGGGAAGGGTGAACACTTCGTTAGGGTACTTGCCCTTGTTGGTGTAGAGCTCGATCTGGGCCAACACCTGGTTGGTGAACGAGTTCGACATTACAAACGAGGGGTGGCCGGTGGCGCAACCCAGGTTCACGAGGCGTCCTTCAGCAAGTACGATGATGTCGTTGCCTTCGATGTTGTAGAGGTCGACCTGCGGTTTGATCTCGGACTTGGTGTGGCCGTAGTTCTTATTCAACCACGCCATGTCGATTTCGTTGTCGAAGTGGCCGATGTTGCACACGACGGTCTTGTCCTTCATCAGGCGGAAGTGGCGCTCGGTCACGATGTTTTTGTTTCCGGTCGCGGTGCAGACGATGTTGGCGCGCGGAATCGCGTTGTCCATCTTCTTTACTTCGTAGCCGTCCATGGCTGCCTGAAGGGCACAGATTGGGTCGATTTCGGTTACGATCACGCGCGCTCCGGCTCCGCGGAACGAAGCCGCCGTGCCCTTGCCCACGTCGCCGTATCCAGCAACAACCACAACTTTACCGGCCATCATCAGGTCGGTGGCGCGGCGCACTGCGTCAACTGCAGACTCTTTACAGCCGTACTTGTTGTCGAACTTCGACTTGGTCACCGAGTCGTTTACGTTGATGGCGGGCAACGGGAGGCTGCCTTTAATCATGCGCTCGTACAGGCGGTGCACGCCGGTGGTCGTCTCTTCAGAGATTCCACCAATGCGGGCCACGAGCTCAGGGTAGCGGTCGAGCACCATATTGGTCAGGTCGCCGCCGTCGTCGAGGATCATGTTGAGGGGCTGCTTGCCTTCGCCAAAGAACAGGGTCTGCTCGATGCACCAGTCAAACTCCTCTTCGGTTTGGCCCTTCCAGGCGTAGACGCTGATACCGGCGGCGGCGATGGCGGCAGCGGCATGGTCTTGCGTCGAGAAGATGTTGCACGAAGACCAAGTAACCTCGGCACCGAGCTCAACTAGGGTTTCGATGAGGACCGCCGTCTGAATGGTCATGTGGAGGCAGCCGGCCACACGCGCTCCGGCCAGGGGCTTGCTGGCGCCAAACTCCTTGCGGAGGGCCATCAATCCGGGCATTTCAGCCTCGGCGAGGGTAATTTCTTTGCGTCCCCAATCGGCGAGGGACATATCCTTTACTTTGTAGGGCACGTAGTTCGTGGCAGTGGTCGAAGACATAGCAATGATTATTTGGAGGCGCAAAGATACGAGACGTCACTTGGCGGGAGTTTTCAAACTTGGTCATCTTAGACGGGATCTTCGATCATGTTTGCTATATTCGTCTAATTGTTAGTGTGCCAAGTGTGTATTTCGATCAGATGGTGCCACTCCATCTCGATTATTGAGTTCAGCACTTTTGTATTGGCGCTTTCATTCTCAGTTGGACTTTGGTCCACACTAATAAGAATATCCGCTTATAGCTGTTGATATTCTGAAATATACTCCAACCAGTTTTTCTCCTCGGTTGCGTCACTCACAAGCGATTCAACTTCGTGTATTTCAAGACTATGCGCTTCCGCAATAAAAATCTGCTGGTGGTGGGTGGGCTTGGTGGTTTCTCCGTCGGCCAGAAGCTCCTCGTAGAGCTTTTCACCGGGGCGTAGGCCGGTCTCGACGATTTGAATGTCTTTGCCTAGGGTGAGGCCGCTGAGCTTGATGAGGTTGACGGCGAGGTCGTAGATTTTCACGGGTTCGCCCATGTCAAAGACGTAGAGCTCTCCGCCCTGGCCCATGTGGCCGGCCTCGAGCACAAGGCGCACGGCCTCGGGTATCGTCATGAAGTAGCGCGTGATGTCCTTGTGGGTGAGCGTGATGGGTCCGCCCTCTTCGAGCTGCTTCTTGAATAGGGGGATCACGCTGCCGTTGCTGCCGAGAACGTTTCCGAAACGGGTCGTGACAAAGCGCGTGCGGTTGTTGGGCTGGCGGTTGAAGTAGCTTACCACGTGCTCGGCCGCGCGCTTGCTCGCGCCCATAATATTGGTGGGGTTAACGGCCTTGTCGGTCGACACCATCACAAAGCACTCCACGCCGTGCTCGTAGGCCAGCTTGGCGGTGGTGTGCGTTCCCAAAATATTTGTTTTGACGGCCTCCTGAGGGTGATCCTCCATCAGGGGCACGTGCTTGTAGGCCGCGGCGTGAAACACCACCTCGGGCTTGTAGGTGCTAAAGATCTGCGCCATGCGCTCGGCATCGGTCACGCTGGCAATGGTCGGCTTGACGTTGGCGTTGTTGGGTAACTGCCGCAGCTCGAGGTCGAGGTGGTAGGTCGGCGTTTCGGCCTGGTCGAGGGCGATTACGAGCTTGGGCTCCTGGCGCATCACCTGGCGCACTAGCTCTGATCCTATAGAGCCGGCGGCTCCGGTAATCAGCACCGTCTTGCCCTTAATGAAGCCGTTGAGGGTTTCGTAGGACAAATTGATCGGGTCCCGGCCGAGCAGTTCCTCGAGGGAGATAGGCCTGATTTGCTTGGCCGTGAGCTCGCCGTTCACCCAACTTGAGATGGGGGGTACCCGCTTGACCTGAAGGCCGAGCTCGAGGGCGGTGTTCGATAGCTCCTTGACGCGGGGGGCAGGAATGTTTTTGATGGCCACGACCATTTTGCCGACGTTGTGCTTTTCAAGGAATTCCTTAGTCAGCGCATTGCTGGCCTTGAGGATGGGAGTACCGTTGATGTTCTTACCCGCCTTTTTATTGTTGTCGTCGATAAAGGCAACCACGTGATCCCCGTTGCGCGACTCGTACTGAATGGCCGACAGGGCGGCGCGGCCCATGGATCCGGCGCCCACGATGACTATTCCGGTGCCTTTATTTGCCTTGCGAAGCTGAATACTGAGGAAGATGCTGCGCACGGCGAGGCGTCCGCCCACCGACGTAATCAAGAACAGCATGCCCTGGCTGATGAGGGCCACGCGGCTGAACTGCGGGTTTTTGAGGGTAAACGACAGTACCAGCAGCACCAAGATGGCCTCGATCGTCGCCTGAAAGAGGCGGCTGAAGTCCTTGCTTCCGCTATGGCGAACCACGCCCACATAGGACTGGGCGTGCAAGAAGGCGAGGGCGTAGGTCGCGAGGACGATTGCCGCCTTAGCGGGCAGGGTAGCCCAGGGGATGGCCGCGGCCTGAAAGTTAAAAGCAATGAACTGCGCCGCGAGGTAGGTGACGAGTGCCAGAATGAGGTCTAATGCAAACACGGTCCACCTCGAGAGGAAGCGGTCGGTGTAGCGCAAAAGTAGGCGCCCAATCAGCAGGTTCAAGTGTTCTAGGGTTTGGGTTGGTAGTGCAAAAGTATACCATTAAACGGGTAAAGTGCAGGTTGGGTGAGGTTTGTGATGAATTGACTGATTGACGCGGTATTGCGCGCGATAAACCGATGTGGACGAAGCTATGTGGCTTCTCAGTTACTTCGAATTCGGTAAATGAAGGGCGTACCTTCGTATGAACCGCTTTAAACGAGGCATTCACGTGTATGAATAAGCGAATTATAGATGTTTTAAGCGCCGCTTACGTCCGCATAATGAGCGGTCCGCGCGCCGCCCGCCTCAACGAAGCGCTGCTGAAGGCAACGCTCAGGGCCCGCGGCTACCAAGATTGGTCGGGCCGAGGCGAGGCCTGGTTCATAGGCACGCTGCTGCCGAAGCTTGACCCGCGCGTGGTGCTCGATGTTGGGGCTAACGTCGGCGACTACGCCCAGGGGGTGCTGCAGTCGACTTCGGCTACCGTGCATTGCTTTGAGCCGCAGCCTATAGTGGCAAAGGGCCTAGCAGAACGGCTTGCTCCGTTTGGGGAGCGGGCGGTGGTGGTTCCGCGCGGGGTGGGCGCCCAGAGCGGCGTGCTCGAGCTGCGCTACAACCCCGACTCGAGCGAGCTGGCGTCGTTCAGTGCTGAGGTCGATGCCATAAGCTACGTGCGCAACGTGGAGCGAATTGAGGTGCCGGTGGTTTCGCTCGACGACTACGCGGCCGAGGTGGGGCTGACCCGGGTGGACTTCATTAAAATTGACACCGAGGGATTTGAACGTGAAGTGCTTTTGGGGGCTGAGCGCGTGCTGCGCGAGCTGAAGCCCCCGCTGGTGCAGCTAGAGTTCAACTGGCACCACTTGCTGCGGGGCACCTCGCTTTATGCGTTGGCGCAGCTGCTGCCCGACTACGACTGCTACCAGCTGGTGCCCGGGGGTTGGGTGCGCCGGGATCCGATGGATCCGTTGGCTAATGTGTACCGCCAAACCAACTTTGTGTTTGTGCGCCGGGGCGTGGTCGTCGCCTAACTTCACGCGGTGAACGCTTTGATTCGTGTGATGGCGGTGGCCGCCGTGCAGGGGCTGCAGTACGTGGTGCCCTTGCTGCTGCTTCCGCTGGTTGCGGGCTGGCTTGGGCTGCTCGAGTTTGGCCGCCTTTTTTGGTTGGTCAGCGCGTTTGCCCTAGTAAACGCCGCCTCGGGTTTTGGGCTCGAGTGGTCGGGGACCCGCTCGCTCGGCGCATCGGGCAATGCGTCATGGGGCTCGACGGTGGCGAGTTTGCTGCGCCTTCGGCTGACCGTGACGGTGGTGGGCTTACTTCTGCTTTGGGTACTGCTGAGCCTCGACGATGGGTTGCGGGCCGACGAATGGGGACTGATGCTCCTGCTTAGCGTGGATTCGCTGGCCAGCTCTTTGTATCCCAATTACGCGTTTTTTGCGGCGGGTCAAGCGGCCCGAGCGGCCCGCACCCAACTGGAGGGCCGATTGGTTTTGGCCGCGGTGGTGGGGGGCGCGGTGCTTTGGGGCCGTTTTGACGTGCTGACCTACCCCCTGGGCATGGCACTGGGGTCGGGCTGGGTGGCCCTGCGCTCAGCGCGCTGGCTTCGGGTCCAGCCGGGCTGGACGGGTTATTCTGCGGCAACCTGGTCCGCAGTAAGGGAACGTGCCCGCGAGGGACTGCCGTTTTTTGGAATTACGCTGCTGTCGCTCGGATACACCACCGCCAACGTGCTGGTGGTGGAGGCGTGGAGCACTGCGCCCGAGCTCGGCTACTTCACCGCCGCGAGTAAGTTGGTTGTGGCCCTCAACAGCATTTTTATTGGAGCCGTCGGCTCGGTGCTCTTCAGGGACCGCCTAGCGGCCTCGGGTGGTGACGCGGTGGGCGCCGTGCACCGTAGCGCGCTGATTGCCGTAGGGGTGTTGGGCCTAGTGATTGGAGCCGGCCTTTTTGCCGGTGCCGAGATCATTGTGCGCGCGTACTACGGAGTCGATTTTGCTCCGGCCGCCGCGAGTTTGCGCTGGCTAGCGTGGATTCCGCTCTGCGTGGGCCTCAGCAACGTCGTGGGGGTTCAGGGCTTGGCCGCGCTGCACCAAGAACGTTGGCTCTACGTGCCGGTGCTGCTGGCTCTTGGCGTGTCGCTTTGGGGCAACGTGATATGGACCTCGACCTACGGGGCCGTGGGAGCCTCGGCCGCCTGGTTCATGGCGGAGTTCGTGTTGCTCGCGGTTTCTGCGCTGCTTTACCGGCGCTTGAGCCAGTCGTAGGTTCCGTGCAAAAGGGGGTAGCGGTTGGCGCTTTTTTGGCCCAACTGCACCACCGGGAGGCGGCGTACCGAAATCCGCTCGTGCTGCAGGTAAAAGCTAAAAAGGCGCTCGGCCAAGAAGCTGGCGTGGCGGGCCGCATAGCCGTCGGGGCGCTGGCCCAGTTCGCGGTCGGCGTCAAGCAGCATCGGGAACAGCCACGCGCAGTAGCGGTCCACGTGTTCGCGGGCCCCAAAGAGCATGTTGAAGGGCGTCAAGTCGTGGCTGGAGTCGAGAAAGCGGTTCCAGTCGGCGCTCAGACCGGGGTGGTGGCGTTCCATGGCCTGCTCGAGCACCGCAAGGTCGCGCGCGTCGTGCCAGCGAAGGTAGTCGGCACGCAGTGACTCGCGGTAGGTACGGGTGGTGCTGACAATCAGGTCTTGCCCCTTGAGGTCCTCAGGTTTGAGGGCGAATGCGGGCGTCCACGGGTCGAGAGCCGCCCAGGGTCGATGCTCAGGCTGCACGAGCCACCGCTGGATCCAGTTGGGCCGCGCCACAAAAAAGCGCCGGTAGTGGGCGATGCCGTAGTGGGTCCACTCGGGGTGGTTCTTCCAGGCCGCGTAGAGCACGCTGAGCTCGCTCAGGTGGGGGTTGCGGTCGCTGACGTGGTCGCCTTGGTCGTCGCGAAGCAGGTTGCGGGCCCATGGCTCGGGCTGCTTCAGGGAAGCTCCGCCGAGGAAGGGCGCAAATCCAGAACCATTTATGACCGGAGCCTCAAGGTGGTAGGCGACGGGGAGCACGGTAAGGGCACCCATTAAGGGATAAAATTGATGAAGTCTTTAGGGCGGATGCGCTGGAGTTCGCTGTCGACGCAGTTGTAGTCGCGACGCCGTCCACGGGAATAGACGCCCGGAAGGCAGTAGGAGTTGCTCAGCGGTATGGTCATGGAGACTTCAAGGCTCCCGGTTGTGCGCACCTGCGATAGGGCCGAGGTGGTAAGGTCGTAGGAGATTCCGAACTGCGTTTCTCCCGCGAGGGCGTTGACGGCAAAGAGTACAGCGTCAGATTGGGCGTCGATGTCCCAAAAGTTGCGTCGTCGCACGCCTGCGCTGACCATGAGTTGGGGGTGCAGTTGCTGTCCAAAGGAGATGGTAGAGGTGCTCAAGGGCGCTTGGTAGTCATATACCATGCTCAGCGACGAGAACAAGGGATTGTTTTTGTGCCTCCGCGGAGATTTGAAGTAGTTTACGGTAAGGAATCCGTTGTAGCGCCGCGGGATGCTGTGGTTTAGGCCAAAGAAGGTTTCTTCGGGCCGAACGATGTGGAAGATGGCAAATCCAGAACTTAAGGTGGTGGTTTTGGAGTTGGTTTTATCTCCATACATGGCTTTGAATCGCACGCCGAAACTCGGGTCAAAGTAAATGTTACTCCGATCGTTTTGGGGCTGGATGCTCGAGCTAGGCTGAAAGAAACCCAGGTAGGGGTGGTATTGGCTGCTGAACCGGAGTGCCGACCAATCAATGGTTCGCTGGACTAATCCCATGGCTATACCCGCAGATGCCTGTACGCGCTGCAGGTTGAATCCTAAGAAGCCTTTGGTAGCACGCGCGCTGCGGCGCTCCCAGATGCTCTGAGTTTGTCCAAGGTAAAAGGTGGCGTTGTAGCCGTTTAAGACCCCTTCGCCTTCGGAGCTGTGCCGCAGCTGGAGTCCAAAGCCAAGGCCTTGCTGCGAGCAGTAGCTTTGGAAGCTGGCTTGGTTAAAACGGTAGGCACCTAGAATGGGTATGTTGCTTGGCCCGGGCACGTTGGACCACTGCTGACGACTGTTCAGGGTAAAGTCCGAGGCGGCCATGTTGGACCCAACAAACGACGGGTTGAGGTAGAGTTTGTTGGCGAGGAACTGGGTGAAGATTCCGTCTTGACCCATGCACGCAGGGCCCAAGATGACCAATAGGGTAGCTAGTCGTCGCATCATCGAAGGAGGGTTACCGTGCCGTAGCGTCGGGTTTGACCGAATTTGTCTTCTTGTCCTGGCCAACGGGTGCCGTCGTTGTAGTAGGCTTCAATGGTCCAAACGTACACGCCCATGGGCAGCAGTTCGCCTGTGTTGTTGAGTTGTCCGTTCCACGGTTCACTTGGAATTCCTTTGGCGTCGAGGGCGGTGGTTTGGTACACCAAGTTGCCCCATTTGTCGAAGATTTTGAGTTCGTAGGACTGCAGGGAATGCCCCTTGGGAGCGAAGAGGTTGTCGTCTTCGACGTAGACGAGTTCAGGGGCAAAGGCATTGGGTACGTTGAGCTGGGCGGGCCAAATCCATTGGTTGCGGCACAGGGTGTCGCTGCAGCCAAAGTAGTTGGTGATGATCAGGCAGACTTCAATGCTATCCTTGCCGAGGTCCTCAGGTCGGTAGGTGTGTACGGGCGCAAAGTCGGTGCTGGAATTGCCATCTCCGAAGGTCCATAGGTAGGTACTCGAGGTGTCGAGGTCGGTAGAGGTGTTTTGGAAGGCCAGGGTGCGGTAGTTCAGCAGGGTGTAGGTGAAGTCGGCATTGGGCGTGAGGTACACTTCTACGTTGGGGGTGTAGGCGGTGTCGCTGCAGCCGCTGAACATTCGAGTGATGACGTAGGGCACGTAGGTTCCGAACCGCACATACTGATGCGTAAACTGCTGGTTTTGAGCAAGTGAAAGGCTAACTGAACTGCCGTCTCCAGGAAAAAACTCGATTTGGTAGAGGCTGTCAAGGTCCGAATTAAAGCTTTGAACTAAATCAAACGTTACGTCAAGCGGTTCACAACCTTCAAGCGGAACGGCAGTTAAGGTGTTTTGGATACCCGCATTGATTATTAGTTCGAGCGAAGTCGTATCCTGGCAGCCGTTGGCATTGGTTACGAGCAGTTCTAGGACAAAACGGCCTGACGTACTAAAACGTCGGCTGTAGTGCAAAGAGGTGTCGGACTGCAGAAGGGTTCCGTTGAAATACAGGCGCCAAACTCGGCTGGAATGAGCCGTGGACGTGTTGGTAAACAGGTAGGTCTGCGGAATCGAGCAGCTATCGCCGTCGGTCAATTGCGCCGACCACTGCGCGCGCGGTTTGGGGTGGACGGTAACGGTAGCCGCGGCACGCGGACCCTCGCAGCCGGTCGCGGTATTCACCTGACTTACATACAGATTAAAGGTGCCCGGGCTCGCCGTGCTGGGCGAGGGGGCGGTAGGAACGCCAATTCCGCCCGTAGCCGATGGGTACCATTTGGCGGTATGGCCCGGCAGAAGTTGAGCACTCAACGGAAGGCTCGCGTCGCCCTGACAGTAGACCACAGATTGGGTGATCGGGGCCGGCGGAAGGGGGTGCACATAGACCTGCACCACGGTGCGCGGGCTTTCGCAGGTGTTGGCGTCAAATTGACTCACCCAATAGTACTGGGCTCCGGGAGTGGCCGTGCTGGGCGTGGGGGCGGCAGCGAGCGGGGTTCCGCCCGTAGGCGTAGTGTACCAGCGGAGCGAGTTTCCAAACACAGGCATTGCTTGAAGCGGCGTGGCCACGTCGTTTAGGCAGTAGGCCACACTTTGGGCCGTGGGCGCGGCGGGCAGCGCAAAAACGGTCACGGTGAGCGGAACGCGGTCAGACATGCATCCGCTCGAATTGATTTGCGCCACGTAGTAGGTGGTGACCCCGGCCGTTGCGGTGGACGGTCCCGGCGGGGTCGTGAGGCCGAGGGTGTCCGTGAGCGAGGTGAACCAAACGAGGCTGTGGTTGGGCATCGCGTTGGCGGTGAGTACGGCCGGAACGGCGCCACGGCAGTACTGTACATTCAAGGGAACGGGAACGTTGGGTTTGGGGTTCACGGTTACGGTCAAGGGCACCCTTGGACTGCTGCACCCGGTGCTGTCGTTGGTCTGCGCGGCCCAGAATACGTAGGAGCCGGGGGTCAAGGTGCTCGGCACAAAGGCTTGGCTACTGCTCGTTCCGCCAATAGAGGTAAGGTGCCACGTCAAGGTGTGTCCAGGTGTCGGAACGCCAATAGTGGGTACCGCCGTGTCGCCCTGGCAGTAGGTGACATTGAGAACCTGAGGGGTTGGCGGGGTAGGCTGAACGTTGACGTCGATGCGCACCCGCTGCGATTCGCAACCCTGAACGGGGCTTACCTGGCTAACCCAGTAGCTGGTTACTCCAGAGCTCGCCGTGCTCGGCGTTGGGGCGGTGGTAAAGAAGTTTCCGCCTGTGGCGACCGTGTACCAGCGCAAGGTATTGGGTCCCGAAGCCGTGGCTTGCAGTGCGCTTGGGCCGTCGTTGACGCAATAGAATACCGGAGTTTGTACGGTCGGCCCCGTCAATGGGTTGATGGTGACTACGACGGACTTACGGGGAGATTCACAGCCGTTGGGGCCCGTTTGTGCGACGAAGTAGGTAAAGGTTCCGGTTACCGTGGTATTTGGAATGGGCGGCACCGTGGAGCCAATTCCGCCCGATGGCAAAGTATACCAAAGTAGGGTGTGGTTGGGTAAGGCGGTTGCGCGCAACGGCACTCCGACCGGGCTCGGACTGGTGCAGTAGGAGGTGTCGTTGGCCAACGGCATCGGCGGTTGCGGCAGCACCGTTACCTGAACGGGCACGCGCACACCTTCGCAGTTGGAAAGGGGAACCGCCAAGCAAACGTAGTACGTGAATATACCCGCTTGCAGCGTGCTTGGAGTCGGCGGACCACTTATGGGCGTGCCGCCCGCACTCTGCAGGTACCATCGAATTTGCACGTTCGTTCCCGTGGTGTCGTACGCGTGGAGCGGAAGCGCGGTTTGCCCTTGGCACAACGCCGTATCGCGCACCACCGGAACTCCGGGAATGGCAGCAACAATGACGTAGTGTGGGCTAAATGGGCTCTCGCAACTGGTGGTGGTTTGGATGGACCGCACCCAATAAAGTAGGGTGTCCACGTTAAGCGCGGTTACGACCACGCTTCCTCCCAAAAGGTTGGTGTCGGCGTCAAACCATTCCAAGCTTGTTCCCGCGGGGTGGCTTACGCTGAGCGCCGCCGGTGCCTGCGACAAGCACAAGCGCGTCGTGTCGATGCTCGGAGCCGCGGGCAGTGGGTTGATAACCACCGTTAACCGAACCCTCGGACTTGCGCATCCCGTCAGGTTGCTGACTTGCCGCACAAAGTACGTAAAGGTATCGACCGCAGCGGAGCTCGGTACAGGCGCCCCCGCGAGGGTTGTAGAGCCTGTAGAATCGGAATACCACTCAAGATTGTGGTTTGCGAGTGGTGTGGCGACCACCGAAACCGTGGGGTCTCCAAGGCAGTATTGACGGTTAAAAACAGCAGGTGCCGCGGGGTTTGGGTTAACGGTCACATTGATCGGAGCTCGAGGACCTTCGCATCCTGTGGTGGGATTAAACTGACTGACCCACCAGCTAAAGGTTCCGATGGCACTCGTACTTGGGACTGGAGCGGTGGCGCTAAAGCTTCCGCCTACTGCGACGGTGTACCATCGAAGCGTGCTGCCGGATGCCGGAGTAGCGATTAAGGCGGTTGCTAAATCCCCCTGACAGTAGGCGGGCGGAGTTGTTATGACGGGCGCGGCGGGTAGGTTATGAACGGTGACCGTAATCAGGGTGCGAGGGCCTTCACAACCGCTGCTGGTAAAGGTTTGACTCACATAAAATGTTTGTATTCCGGCGGTTGAAGTGTTGGGGGTCGGTGCGTTGGGGAGCGCAACCAATGCGGCGTTATACCATTTTAACGTCGCTCCCGTGCCCGCCGTCGCCGTCAGGGGGGACGCCGTTGCATTGAGGCAGTATTGAACGGAGGGCGCCGTAGGGGCTTGCGGAACGGAGTTTACGGTAACACTGACTAGGGTGCGTTGGCTTTCGCACAGGGTGGTGGGGTTTTTCTGGCTGACCCAGTAGTTGGTGGTGCCGGTAGCGGCGGTGGAGGGGGTGGGTGCCGTGGCGCTACCGGTGCCT